>OKVB01000396.1_pt1 | contig 23878 bp, 19 predicted proteins | sample 1606651 | NCBI WGS metagenome assembly OKVB01 (sample SAMEA3882518, study PRJEB24775) | human gut metagenome | biome: human-associated habitat; feature: intestine environment; material: feces | place: Netherlands | collected 2009/2010 | reverse complement strand
ATTTACAAAGAGGGAGTCTTGGGTTACAAAGGGGATTCTCGGGTTACTATTTACCTTGGGAAAATATACACTCTGCCTTTTAATAAATAATTTCAAAAAGAAAGTTCGATATAACGAAGCATTTATTTATAATATTATTGATATTGTGCATTATATATGGTAAAATGATCACAATGGGATTTGCTATTATAGATAGTAATACAGACAGTGATTATGAAAGACAAGAGGTATGTATATGTCAATATCATATAACGGATTGTGGAAGCTGTTAATTGACAAAAATATGAAGAAAGTGGACTTGATTAATAATCTCGGAATAAGCAGCAGTACGATTGCCAAGATGACAAAAGGAGAGAAGGTCTCTATGAATATTTTGGAAAAAATCTGTGATGAGTTAGACTGCGACTTTGGTGACATTATCCACTATGAAAAGAATAAGGATGGTGGAAACAATGAACTATAGTGCAGGCATGGTGTCTCAGGTATTTGCATTTGTAGAGACGAAACTGACAGCAGAACTTATGGCAGCAGGTATGTCGAAGGATGAAATAAAGGATAAGGTAATTGGTGAGAATCTTTATCAGCTTAGAAATGAGACCAGATTACGGAGGACATTCAATTATGTATATAATCGGCTTTCGTCATTGCCTGATGGAGCAGTAGAGCTTTTGGTTAAAGTGGATAATGAGAATGCAAAGCTGCTGACACTGATTGCAATTATGAATACAGATAAGCTCTTTTTTGAATTTGTATATGATGTGTATCGTGGCAAGGTAATACTTGGAGAAAAGACGATAGAAGAGAGAGATATAAATGGATTCTTTGACGATAAGGCAGCTCAAAGTGAGGAAGTAGCAGGCTGGTCAGAATCAGGAATTAAGAAACTCAAGAATTGTTATATGAAGAATCTTGCAGATGCGGGATTGATTGAATCAACAAAGACAAGGGTAGTCAGACACGCTCTTGTTAATTATCGTATAGAGGAACTACTTCACAGTAATGGGATGGATGCATATATCAATGCAGTTAAAGGAGTCTGAGCATGGCAAAGTTAAGTTTGGATGATAGACTGAATCAGATAGAAGACAAAATATCAGATAAGTCGTTTAGAGAGAATAAAGGACTTGGAAATGAAGTCGGATATTATATATTCGATTATGATCCAAGAGAAGAGCTGTATGTGAGAAATCATATAGCATACCTTAAGGATAGAATAAACAACGGAAACAAAGATTTCAGAATAGTTGAGTTTGACCTGTTTCACCTGATGGTTGAGATATTGCAGGAGGAAGGTTATCTGGAAGCATTCTTTGATTTGGAAAAAGAGAATGGATTTTTTGAGATGGCAGACAGCTTGGTAGAAACATTGGGGCTGGATGAGACAAATGAGCTGAATCTAATCATATCAAGAATATTGCAGGAAGATTTGACAGACAGTGTGGTATTTCTTACCGGAGTAGGCAAGTGCCATCCGATAATAGCAAGCCACAACATCTTAAATAACCTGCATCAGGTGCTTGACAGTGTGCCGGTAGTGCTTTTCTATCCGGGAGAGTATAGCGGACAGGATTTAAAATTATTTGGGACGATGGATTCACACAACTATTACAGGGCATTCCGTCTGGTGTAGAGGAGGAAGTATAATGCAGATTAAAAATATGTTTGAAAAGCAGATTGACCGTGACATCAAGGGCGTTATTAAAGTAGGTCAGTCGGATGAAGAAAATGTATATCAGGAATTAGATGAATATGTAGTGACCAAGGAACTTCTGAGGCATTTCAGAGATTTCTTCAACAATTATGAAAAGGGTGTAGATGGATATACAGATAAAATGGGTGTCTGGATTTCCGGATTCTTTGGAAGTGGTAAATCTCACTTCCTGAAAATACTGTCTTATTTATTAAAAAACAGCACAGTAGAAGGTAAAAGAGCCATTGAGTATTTTACAGATGGTAAGAAGATAGAAGATCCGATGCTTATTGCAGAGATGACAAAGGCTGGAACAATTGAGTCAGATGTCATGCTTTTTAATATTGATTCAAAGGGTTCTGCAAAGGTAGGCTCCGGCAAGGAGGCTATCGTTGAAGTGTTTATGAAGGTGTTCAATGAGATGCAGGGATATTGTGGTTCAATACCTTATCTCGCAGAATTTGAGCGCCAGTTGGATAACGAGGGCAGATTTGAAGAGTTCAAAGCGAAGTTCGAAGCGAATGCAGGAGCACCTTGGGAGAAAAAGAGACAGGCATTTGCAGTTATTCAGGATAAAGTAGTAAAGACATTAGTCGAGATGGATTTCATGAGTGAGGAAGCAGCCCGCAACTGGTGCAAGAATGCAAAGGGTAGCTATGACCTCAGTATCGAGAAGTTTGTATCACTTGTGCAGGAATATTGTGCGAAGAAAGGTCCGAATCATCATGTTATCTTCTTAGTGGATGAAATCGGTCAGTATATTGCAGATGATACACAGCTTATGCTCAATCTCCAGACAATCGTGGAAGACCTTGGAACAGCCTGCAAAGGTAAGGCATGGGTTATCGTAACGAGCCAGGAGGATATTGACTCTATTACAAAGACAAAGGGAAATGACTTCTCTAAGATTCAGGGACGTTTTGATACGAGACTTTCTCTTTCGGCATCCAATGTTGACGAAGTAATCCGTAAGCGTGTGCTTGCAAAGAATGAGACAGCAACACAGACGCTCAGACTTCTCTATGAGCAGAAAGAATCAATTATCAAGAATCTCATTACATTTACAGCGGATACAGCGGACAAGAAGCTGTATGCAGATAAGGCGGATTTCGCAGACTGCTATCCGTTCATACCATATCAGTTCAATCTTTTAGGACAGGTACTTACTGCGGTCAGAACACATGGCGCAAGTGGAAAGCATCTGTCTGATCAGTCACGTTCTATGCTTGCACTGTTTCAGGAGTCGGCAATCAGAGTAATGGATAAAGAGGATGGAGTATTGGTTCCGTTTAGCTTCTTCTACGATCCATTGCATAAGTTTATTGACCACCAGCACAGTCAGGTAATCTCAGATGCAGAAAATAACAGTAAGCTGGATGAGTTTGATGTAGAGCTTTTGAAGGTTCTTTTTATGATTAAATATGTCAAGGAAATCAAGGCAAATGTAGATAATCTTACTACACTTATGATTTCCAATATTGATGATGACAGGATTGAAGTCCGTTCTAAGATTGAAGAATCATTAAAGAAACTGATTAAAGAGACACTTGTACAGAAGAATGGTGAAATATACATCTTTCTGACAAACGAGGAGCAGGAAATCAATAATGCCATCAACAATGAGTCAGTAGAGATGGGAGAAATCATCGGAGAGGCTTCTACAGTTATCTTTGAGGAAATCTATACAGAGAAGAAATATCGTTACAGCAGTCGTTACTTATTCCCATTCAACCAGAAGGTGGATGACCGATTCTTCAAGGGCAATCAGTCTAACGATATCGGAGTGACAGTTATCACACCTTATGGCGGAGATTATGCAGACTCTGCACTTCGTCTGCTCTCAGCACAGGAAAGCAGTGTGATTGTGAAGTTGCCAAATGACAGTACATTCCTTGATGAGATTACAGAATCCATCAAGATATATAAATTCCTTAATAAAAATGCGTCCGGAGCCAGAGGCAGCTTTGACAGCATCCGCAGGGCAAAAGAGGATGAGCGTATTGAGAAGAAGGACAGAATCCGAATCTTTATTGAGGATGCATTAAAGAATGCGGACATTTATGTAAATGGCGATAAGGCAACTATTTCGGCTAAGGAACCGGCAACAAGAATCAATGAAGCACTCGGTAAGCTTGTAGCAATGAAATACAATAAGCTCACCTATATGGAGACAGCACCGGAGCTTTCAGATATCAGTGCTATCTTTAAGCATAGTGATGGTCAGATGAGCTTCCTTGGCACAAGTGACACCACACCGAATAAGCTTGCTTTAGAGGAAGTGGTACAGGTAATTGGATTAAATAATGCCAGACATATGAAGACATCCCTTAAGTCATTACAGGATAAGTTTGGCGCAGCACCTTATGGATTTGATCCAAAGGATGTGCAGTGGCTTGTTGCAATGCTGTTCAAGCTGGGAAGAGTGTCTCTTACTTTTAACAGTCAGAGTCTGTCATTGCTTTCAACGAATTCGGATGAACTGGTCAGATATATTACAAAGCGAGAGTATGTAGAGAAACTCCTGATAGACATCAGAGAAAGAGCAACTGACGGACAGATTCGCTCCGCAAAAGAAGTTATGAAGGATTACTTCGGATTTACTGTATCCAGTGATGATGATGACAAAATCATGAGCAGCTTCAAGAGCAGAGCAAAGGATAAAGTTGAAGTATACGATGACATCCTTGTAGAGTACAGAATCAATCCGAAATATCCTTGTAAGCGATTGATGGAAGAGGCAAGAAAGAGACTTGCAGAACTCCTTGATATCAATGAGCCTACAGAGTTCTTCAAGACAGTAGATAAGAAGAGAGATGACCTACTTGATGATGCAGAAGATACTGCACCTGTGTTTGATTTCTTTAAGGGAGACCAGAGAAAGATTTTTGAAGAGGCAGTGAAGAACCTTGCATATTTTGGAAACAGCAAGACTTATGTAAGTGACCAGGAGCTGTTAAAAGTAGTTGAAGAGATAGAAACTATCGTAAAGGATAGCAAGCCTTTCAGTAAGATCCAGAGATTACCGGAATTAAATAAGAGATTTGAAGAGCTTCATATGGGATTGCTTGAAAAGGAAGCAGCTATCATGGATCCATTAGTACATGACGACTTCCTTAAAGTGAAAGAAGTATTGGATACTAAGCCATTTGCGGAAGTGCTCCGTCCTCGTATCAATCAGAGATTTGATGAAATCTGGGAGAAACTCAGAACATCCAGTGATATTGCTGCAATTAAGAATATCAAGCTGGAAAGTGATACTTTAAAAATCAAGTGCCTGGATGAGATAGATGAATATGAGAGGGCGCATCAGCCGAAACCGGAACCGCATGTCACACCGGTAGTACCCGGTAAAGAGTCGATTGAACCTATTCCAGCACCGACTAAAGTAAAGACAAAGAGACGTAAGAATGTTTCCATCAGCAATGTGGCAGGGGCTAGAACATATTCAATAGAGACAGAACAGGATATTGATAAGTTCCTTGCCGAGATGAAGCAGAAACTGATGAATGAACTGGAAGAAGACACAATAATTACATTGAGCTGATAAGCTTGATTGGAGGATATAGCACATGAACAAAAATGCAATTAAAAAATTTGCAATAGATGCAAGAAATAAGCTAATAGCATCCGTTACGGATAAAGCCGGTATGCTTGGAATTACACCGGATAATTGCAGTGAAGCAATCACAAAAGGAGCTGATTTTGAGGTGTACAAGACAGCAGCAGGAACAGAGGTAACACTTAACAAAAAACAGTGTGAGCAGAGACGAAAACTGGTAGACCAGATTTATGCAAGAGGTTTTGAAGCGGTAGTGGAAGAAGTGGCATATACCTGGTTTAACAGAATCTGTGCTATCCGTTTTATGGAAGTGAATGACTATATGTATCCTGTAAGAGTTCGTGTGCTTTCTTCTGAAAAAGAAGGAAAGAATGAGCCAGATGTGGTAACAATGGCGCCTGAAATTGACTGGGATTTTACAGATAAAGAAAGAGAAGAAATCATTGATGCCAAGATGAATAACAGGCTTGATGATTTATTCAGAATGCTCTTTATCAAGCAGTGTAATCTGCTTCATGAAGTGTTACCGGGACTATTTGAAGAGACTGAAGACTATACAGAAATGCTTCTGAACATCTCATTTACGAATGAAGATGATGTAATTCGTATGCTTGTAGATGGTATCGATGAAAAAGATTTTAACATTACAACTGTTGATGAGGATGGTAAGGCAGCAGGACAGGTAGAAATCATAGGCTGGTTATATCAGTATTACAATACAGAGCCTAAAAATAAAGCATTTGCCAAGAAAGCCAAAATCACAAAAGAAGAAATACCAGCAGTTACCCAGCTTTTTACTCCGGACTGGATTGTACGATACATGGTTGAAAACAGTCTTGGCAGAATGTGGGTAGAAGGACATCCGGATGATGAACTGAAGAGTAAATGGAAATACTATTTGGACGAGGCAGAGCAGGAAGAGTCTGTGCAGCATGAACTTGATAAGATAAAGGCAGAGTATGCAACATTAAAGCCAGAGGATATAAAGCTTATTGATCCTTGTATGGGTTCCGGTCATATTCTGGTGTATGCGTTTAATGTATTTATGCAGATATATGAAAATGCAGGATGGTCACAGAGAGATGCTGCACAGAGCATTATACAAAACAATATATACGGACTTGATATAGATGACAGAGCTGCTCAGTTGAGTTATTTTGCAGTATTGATGAAAGCAAGACAATATGACAGAAGAATCCTGACAAGAGGTATAGAACCAAATGTATATGCTGTGCAGGAGAGTAATGGTATTAATCGTGGTCAGTTTAAATTCTTTGGTGCAGGGTTGGCAGAGGAAGAGAAAAAGACAGCATTATTGCAGATGGAAGGACTTCTTAATACATTGAATGACGCAAAGGAATATGGTTCCTTGGTTAATGTGGAAGACTTTGATTGGGAGCTGTTAGAGAAGTTTGTAGAGAATACAGATACAGAAAGCCAGATTTCTTTTGAGACATATGGATTGGATGAGACAGCAGAGCAGTTGAAACAATTGATTAAAATTGGCAAAGTTATGGCACAGAAGTATGAGGTAGTTGTGACTAATCCACCATATGCTGGAACAAGTAATCTGAGTGCAAAAGTGAATAATTTTGTGAAGAAGAACTATCCGGATAGTAAGGCGGATTTATTTGCAGTGTTTATTGAGCGCTGTGGGGAGATGCTAAAGAAAAATGGGTATCAGGCGATGATAACGCAGCATGCATGGATGTTTTTATCTAGTTTTGAAAAGTTACGTATGAAGTTGCAACAAAAAACGATAATCAATATGGCACATTTGGGAGCAAGGGCTTTTGAGGAAATAGGGGGAGAGGTTGTACAGACTACGAGTTTTATTATACAGAATAACTTTATAATAAACTATATAGGAACATATTTAAGATTACTCGATGGCGAATCACAATATGAAAAAGAAAGTCTTTTTTTAAGACAAGAGCAAAGGTATGATACTGCACAGAATACTTTTACGAATATACCAACAGAACCTTTAGCATATTGGATTGGTGAGAAAATTGTAGAATGTTATAAAAAAAATACATATATATCAGATTATGCTAAACCATGTAAGGGAATAGATACAGGAAAAAATGATATTTTTTTGAGATTATGGTTTGAAGTTAATGAGAATAATCAGTATATACCAGAGGGAAAAAGTGATATTGATTTTTCTAAATATAAATGGTTTCCATATAATAAAGGAGGGAGCTATCGAAAATGGTATGGGAATAATGAATATGTAATAAATTGGGAAAATAGTGGAGAAAAGATAAAAAATTATAGTGGTTCAAACTTAAGAAACAAAGATATGTATTTTAGAGAAGGTGTTACATGGTCTACGGTTTCGTCGAATAGAAACAGTTTTCGTTATTTTGATAAAGGATATTTATTTGATAACGGTGGTTCGTGCTTATTTTCAAATATATATTTAGAATATATTCAAGGGCTATTGAACACAAAAGTTGCAGTTGAGTTACTTAAAATTCAACCTACAATGAATAATCAACCTGGTACAATTGGCGGATTACCATTGATAATTAACGAAAATATAGATATTAAGAAAATTGTGAGGGAGAATATAGCACTAGCTCAACTTGATTGGGATTCTTTTGAAACATCATGGGATTTTAAGTGTCATCCTTTAATATCTGTTATCCCACAAAATAGAGCATTGTTTGATGATGCAACAGATATTGATTTAGCAGAATGTTACACCGGCTGGGAGAATGAATGTAACGAGCGTTTTAATCAGCTCAAGGCAAATGAAGAAGAACTGAATCGTATTTTTATTGATATTTATGGCTTGCAGGATGAATTGACACCAGAGGTAGAAGATAAAGATGTTACAGTTCGTAAAGCAGATTTACAGCGTGATATTAAGAGCTTGGTTTCTTATGCTGTTGGATGTATGTTTGGACGATATTCATTGGATGAGGAAGGTCTTGTTTTGGCAGGACAGCCTTTTGAAGCACATTTCTTTGAAGCATCAGCACCAGTTTGTGGAACTGGATTTGCCGGAGCACCGGGGGCATCCGTTCCAATAGGTGAATTTTATTACAAGACAGGTGAAGGTGTGAAAAAATGCACTTATAATCCTGACAAAGATAATATCATTCCTATTTGTGATGAAGAATATTTCTCGGATGATATTGTCTCAAGATTCTGCGAATGGGTGAAGATTGTATATGGTGAGAAATCATTGGAAACAAACCTTGATTTTATTGCAAAAGCACTTGGCAACAAAGGAAATACAAGCAGAGAAGTAATCAGAAATTATTTCTTAAATGATTTCTTCAAGGATCATTGCAATACTTATTCTGTTACAGGTTCCGGTAAGCGTCCTATTTATTGGTTATTCGATAGTGGTAAACAGAATGGTTTTAAGGCACTTATTTACATGCATCGATATGATGCTGACACAGTTGGCAGAGTAAGAACTGATTATTTGCATAAGGCACAGAAGTATGTTGAGACTGCAATGCAAAGTGCCCAATATACAATTGACAATGCAACATCTGCATCAGAGAAATCAAAAGCTACAAAGGCAGTAACAAAATACACAAAGCAGCTTGCAGAGATGAAGATATATGATGAAGCAATTGCTCATGTAGCTAATCAGAGAATTGAGATTGACTTGGATGATGGTGTAAAGGTGAATTATGCAAAGTTCCAAGGAGTGGAAGTAGCACAGGAAGGTAAGAAAGCATTAAAAGTAGATTTGTTGGCAAAGATATAGAGTGAAAGAATGAGGTGAATTGAAAATGAAAATCAAAAAATTAACATTAAATAATTTTATGGCTTTTGAAAACGCTGAAATAAATTGGTCTGATAATATCAATATTATCTGCGGTGAAAACAGTACCGGAAAAACAACACTTTTAAAAGTGATGTATTCTTTGATAAAGCCACTTAGTAGTGGAGGTAAAGATAATCTTACAAAGGAGATGGAAGAACAGGTTTTTGTCAAAAAGATCCAAGGTGTGTTTCGACCTGATGAAATGAAAATTGGCAGACTTGTAAGCCGAAAACAGGGAAGTAACCGAACGGATTTTTCTATTGATTTAGAAAAGAAACAAAAAATCTCAGTTGGATTTGGAAATAGGCAGGAAAATCATGCAGATGTTTCTATAATACAGGAAGAAAAAGCAAAAAAATATGATGTTATATACATTCCTACAAAAGAAATGATTTCTACGGTAGAGCATTTTGTATCTTTATATGATGAATATCATATAGATTTTGAAGAAATGTATTATGATCTTGCAAAGCTTTTAGACAGACCACTTTCAAAAGGTCCTAATACTACGGAGCAGAATCAGGTATTAAGCAATCTCGAAGATATTATGAAAGGACAAATTGTCCAGAAAAACAAGAAATTCTATTTCAAAATAAAAGGTGAAGGTGAATTTGAGATGGGATTACTTTCAGATGGTTACAGGAAACTATCTATGATTATATATATGATTCTTTCTGGAAGTTTGAATAAAAATACTATCTTATTTTGGGATGAACCGGAAACAAATATGAACCCTAAAATGATTCGCCCGATTGTACAGGTGATGGTAGCCTTAGCTCAGATGGGAGTGCAGATTTTTGTTTCCACACATGATTATTTTATTCAGCAGGAATTTAATATGGTAGCCTCTTATCCTGAACTAAATCCTCAAAAACTTGATATTAAATTTATTTCATTATTTAGGAATGAAAAAACGCGGGATGTTCATTATGAGATGAAAAATTCAGCATCAGATTTGGAGCATAATGCAATTATGCAGGAGTTTGATGCAATGTATGATAGAGAACAGGGGATTATTTATGGAGAATAACATAAAGGAAGAAAGCAGATTAAAATTTCGGTTTGCAGAAAATGATACAGTGATAAAATTTGATGATACAAAATTTTATCGAGATTACTTTAATAAGTTGCCAGAGGCAAAAGGTGTTGATTTTATTTCTGTTGCTAATGATAAGATCGCATTTATAGAAGTAAAAAATTGTACCGGAGATGAAGGTAACAATCGGTGGAGAATTACTCCGGATAACCGAAAACGCAATACAACCCATACATCCGTTGACGTGGAAGGACGTGACAGTCTGGATATTGAAATGGCACAGAAAACAGCAATGACAATAGCAGCTTTGGTTGGGGCAAAATCTTTTGGAAATACAAAAGAATGTTTGAATGAATTGAAGGAATACATTCAATTTCTATCAGAAGATAGTTTTTCGAATGATTCAAAAAAGAAATATGTAATTTTGTTTCTGGAAGGTGATTTTGGTACAAAAACATGGACTAAAAAGATGATTATGCAGAAATTGCAGGACAGTATAAATAAAAAACTTCGATGGATCAATTGCAGAGTATCTGTTGTTGATTCCGATACATATGATCCGAGAATATTTCAGATTGTAAGTTAAAAGTCGATAAATAAAGTGTCCTTCAGAAAATTACATTACTACTTATCGAACACTTTATTGGACAATATCGGACACTTTTTTGAGGCTATCGGATACAAAGTGTTCAATAAGTATCCGGTAGTGTCCGATTAGTATCCATTAGTGACTACTTACTGGATACTATTATCATACTGATTGAATAGATGTAATTTGTGCAGAGACTATCTGCACAAATAGATTAGAAGGTGAAATATGGATTTACAGAACATACAGGATCAATTAAATACAGAATTTGCTAAGTCAGAGACAAGAATCATATTCTGGTTTGATGATAAAGGTGAATACGAGGATGAGGTATCGGAACTGCAGCTTGGTGATGTAAAGATACACATTCTTGATGGTACAAACTGGCTTTATTCAAAGTATTTATTAAACGAAGAGGATAAAGAGAGTAAATATCTTGTCTATGCAGCCTTTGCAAAGCCAAGTGATGCAGAGAATCCGCTGGCAGACATGTATTATTACTCAACACCTTATTATACAGACAGAGTGTCGCAGATGTCTCAGGAGATTGGCATTGATAATCGCTTTAAGGAGCATTTATCACAGTATGGTAATTTTTGGAAGAATAAGCATCGTATTGAGAAGTTCAAGGAACTTGGAATTGACCATTACAATGCACAGACAATTGATATTGGTTTGATTGCTGTACTCACGGATGTAAAGACTCCGAATTTTGAGGAAGTAGTTAAGCAGATGATGCTCGGTGACAATGAGAAGTATTTTAAGGCATTGGATGATAATGGATTGACCGATAAGTTCTGGGAACTTTGCGAAAAATTCTTTGGATATAAATCTGAAAAGCCGAATATAGATGATTTGTCTGCTTGTATGATATTAACATATGCATCATCTACATTAAAAGCTACTGTACCGGAAGCAATGAGGTCCTATATCCTTAAGAAACGCAATGATGTTGTAGTCTTTATCCGTAATATCATGGACAATGTAAATTATCAGGATGCCTATGACAAGCTGGTAGAAAGAATAGATAAGTCCCTGCGTTTTGTGACAAGAATACAGGATGGATTAAAGAAAGATGTGGAGAAGAAAAAAGATAGTTCTCTCCAGTTGGCGGACGTTTTCGCTTGTGATGCTTTTGCCGGATTAGATGACATTATTATTGATTGGGCATTGGAGCGGTTAAATGATGAAATCCTTGATGCACAGATTGATGGACTTAACATTGCTCAGATAGCTGACCAGAGAATGTCTAAGGCATATCATTATAGCGAAAGATACAAGAATGAATATACGACTATCAAGTATGCGTATTTGATGATGAAGTCTGTATCACTTATGGAGTTCTCAAGTGATATTAAGACATTGGTTGCAAATTATCAGAAAGAGTCTTATTTGATAGATTCATATTATAGATGGTTTTATTATGCATATGACCAGATTGAAGATAACAGTAAATTTTCTGATGTAAGACAGAGAGTAGAGAATATTTATGCGAATACATATTTGCAGAAGATAACACCAAAGTGGAATGAGAATTTTACAAATGATGTAATGAATGCTACAGACCTGCCTAAGCAGGAAGATTTCTATAAGCATTATCTTAGAGGTTACGATGGAAAGCAGAGGGTTATTGTGATTATTTCCGATGCTTTCCGATATGAGTGTGCAAAGGAACTTTTCAGCAGATTGGAATTGGATGAGAAGTGTACACCGAAGATGGAGTGTATGCTTAGCTGTCTGCCCTCTGTTACATCAGTAGGAATGGCGAGTCTGCTTCCACATAAAGAGATGCAGGTGGATGGCAACTTGAATGTGAATGTTGATGGACAGGCATGTGCAAGTATGGAGCAAAAGGATAAGATTCTGAAATCTTATAATGAAAATAATGTGGCATTGTCATTTGATGAAGTTGCAAATGCTAATCAGGCTCGAATCAGGGAGTTGATTCAGGGCAAGAATATCGTGTACATCTATCACAATCAGGTGGATGCAAGAGGAGACAAGCCTGCAAGTGAGAATGAGGTATTCAATGCTTGTGCAGAGGCGATAGAAGAGATACATAAGTTGGTTAAGAAACTGACTGGTTATGTATCGGCACCAAAGTTTTTCATAACTGCAGATCATGGCTTCTTATATAAGAGAGACAGATTACAGGAGTTTGACAAGGTAACTTATCCAAAGGATAAATGCCTTTATACAAACAAGAGATTCCTCATTACAGAAGATGCAGTAAATGAGCAGGGAATCATGGCAAGAACAATGGCGTACCTTAATAAACTTTATGTAGATACTCCGGTAGGCGCAGATATTTTCAAGGTTGCCGGAGGTGGACAGAACTATGTGCATGGTGGTACGTCTCTGCAGGAGATGATAGTTCCGGTCATTGAACTTACAACGAATACCAGAGGCGTGGCATACGATTATGTGGATGTTGTCCTTACATCTGTTACCCGTAAGGTGACAAACCTTATCACATACTTTGATTTCATTCAGACAGAGAAAGTCACAGACACTATGAAAGCAAGAAGTATTGTGGCTTACTTTACTACGGAAGATGGCGAAAAGATTTCATTTGATGTGCCTATGATTGCTAACAGCAGGGAAGATGCACCGGAGAAGAGAACTTTCCATGAGAAGTTTACTTTGAAATCAAGAGAATATAAGTATGGAGACAAGTATTATCTTGTGTTGGCGGATGCAAATGATGAGAAGAATATCTTGCAGCAGTATGAGTTTATGATTGATATTGCGTTTGTTGATGATTTTGGATTTTAATAGGAGTGATTAATGTGACTACAAACAAAATACTTTTTTTAAGAAACTTGAATGATGAAGAACCGGAAAACTGGCAAAAATTTTGGAAAAGTTTTAATGCTTGGTTTGAATCAGATGCATTGAATAAAAATTTCATTAAGGATGAATACATATATTACAATAGTGGCTGGTATGGTGGAACATATGAATTAAATATTGATATGGAGCAGGAATATAACATTGAATATGGAGAGTCATATCCAGGTTTTAATATGTATGTAGATTATGAAAGTATTAAAAAGTTTGTAGAGATTGCATTTAGTAGATGGATAAAAAAAGAACAGCGATATGCATATACGATTAAGGTAAATGAACTTTTAAAAAAATTTAATTTGTCTTATAGGCTGAATCAAGGGAAATTAGCAAGAATAGGAGAACAGGATTTAGAATCGATTTCTAAAGTTAATGATATTAAATTGAATAAAGGTGATAGAGTATATTCTGCGTTTGAGACGTATACAATCAGTGAATTTATTGCTCAAGGAGGTAATGGTAAGGTATATAAAGCAGAGGATTCTCGAAATAGAATAATAGCAATTAAAGTAGTATTGAGGGAACAGGGGAGTAAACTTGCAAGATTTAGTAATGAGATTAATTTTTGTGAAAGAAACCAAAATAGAAACATTATTGAAATCTATGATCATGGGACCATAGGTAATAATATGATTTTTTATGTTATGCCGTTAGCAAAAGAAACATTAAGAGATAGAATTAAAAAGCACATACAACATAGTGACGCAGAAGAGATATTTATTAATATTTTGTATGGTCTTAAGTATGCACATGAGAAGGGTGCCTATCATAGAGATATTAAGCCTGAGAACATTTTATTTTTAGATGAAACTAATAATGCTGTTATAGCGGATTTTGGAATAGCTCATTTTTGTGAAGAAGATATTATTGCGAGTGTGAAAACAAAGGCATCCGATAGAATGGCAAATTTTCAATATGCAGCACCAGAGCAGAGAATAAAGGGAAATGCAAAAAATGTGGACGGAAGAGCTGATGTTTATGCTGCTGGACTTATTCTAGTAGAGATGTTTACAGGTGAATTGGTAGGAGCTGGTAATTACACGAAGATATCAAAAGTGGCACCAGAATATAAATATTTAGATGATGTGTTTAATGAACTTTTTTGTCAAAATCCAAATGACAGATTGTATCCAGTTGATGCAATAATAGAAAAAATCAATAGTTACAGGTCAAAGGAGAATAGTGATGGATCAAATTAATGAATATAATAATATATCAGAAACTGATGATAGACGAGAAATTATAAAGCAAAAACTTCGCCAATATTATGATGGTCGTATAGTCCGTAAGGACTTGACCAAATCAATTCGTGAAGGAGCAAATGTTCCGGTCTATGTATTGGAATATCTTCTCGGACAGTATTGTAATTCTGATGATCAGGAGATTATTGACGAGGGAGTAGACAATGTGAAGCGTATTCTGCGTGATAACTATGTTCGCCCGGATGAAGCACAGAAGATATTGTCCCTTCTTCGAGAGAAAGGAAGCTATACAGTTATTGACAGGATTACAGTAGTTCTTAATACAAAGGAAGACCGGTACGAGGCAACCTTCTCTAACCTTGGCATTAAGAATATTCCTATCAGTGCTGACTATGTAAAGGATTATGACCGTCTGCTTTGTGGGGGTATCTGGTGTATTCTCCAGCTTGACTATGAGTTTATCGAGGAAGACAAGAAGAATACACAGCCTATCCGTATCAGAAAGCTGACACCGATTCAGATGCCACATGTGGATATGGATGAGGTAAAGAATGGTCGTAAGGCATTTACAAAGGAAGAGTGGATGGATATTCTGCTTCGTTCTACTGGTATGGAACCGGACAAGCTTTCTGACAGAGCTAAATGGTTATTGATTGCCCGTATGATTCCGCTTGTTGAGAACAACTTTAATATGTGTGAATTGGGACCTCGTTCTACAGGTAAATCATACATATATGAGCAGATTTCTCCAAACAGTATCCTCGTTGCCGGAGGACAGACAACAGTTGCAAATCTGTTTTATAACATGTCTAACAATACAGTAGGGCTTGTCGGAATGTGGGATGTTGTAGCATTTGATGAGGTTGCTGGTATCAAGTTTAAGGATAAAGATGGCATCCAGATTATGAAGGGATATATGGCATCAGGTGCATTTTCTCGTGGCAAGGCTGAGATACAGGCAAAGGCATCAATGGTCTTTGTAGGTAATATCAATCAGAGTGTTGAGACATTGCAGAAGACATCAAGTCTGTTTGATCCATTTCCTCCTGAAATGGGTACGGATACTGCTTTCCTTGACCGTTTCCATGCATATATACCGGGCTGGGAGATTCCTAAGTACAGACCGGATTCATTTACAAATGATTATGGATTTATCACAGATTATCTGTCAGAGTTCATGCGTGAACTTCGTAAGGATAATTACAGCAATATAGCAGAGAAGTATTTCAAATTAGGAAATAATTTAAATCAGAGAGATGCAATTGCTGTTCGTAAGCTGATTTCCGGATTTATTAAATTGATTTATCCGGATGGAGAAGTCAGCAAGGAAGAAGTTGCAGAGATCATGGATATTTCACTTGAACTTCGTAGACGAGTAAAAGAACAGCTTAAGAAGATTGGTGGAATGGAGTTCTATGATGTGAACTTCTCATACATAGACAATGACAGTTTTGATGAGCATTTTGTATCCGTACCGGAGCAGGGTGGCGGAAAGATGATTCCTGAAGGTATGGGCAAACCGGGATGCTTATATACAGTATCAAAGTCAAAGACTGGAATGATAGGCTGCTATCGTTTGGAAACGCAGATGATGCCGGGAAATGGAAAGCTGACTTGTACAGGTATTGGCTCCGGAAAAGAGCCGAAGGAAGCAACCAATACGGCATTTAATTATCTGAAGGCTAATGGTAATGCAATATCTGGAAATATAAGTACAACAACTAAAGATTACATCATCAATTATCAGGATATGCAGGGACTTGGCATGACCGGCAATCTTGCTTTGCCTACATTGATTGCTATTTCGTCAGCTGCACTTAGTAAGCCGCCAATCAGCAGCCTTGCAGTACTTGGTGAGATTAGTATTGGTGGAACACTTATTAAGGTAGAAGATTTAGCAAGTACATTACAGGTATGCCTTGATAGTGGAGCAAAAAAAGTTCTGCTCCCAATCACATCGGCAGCAGATCTTGGAACTGTACCATCTGACTTAGTTGGAGCATTTAGTCTGATATTCTATTCTTCTCCGGAAGAAGCAGTATATAAAGCCTTGGGCGTAGAGTAAAGAAGGTGATGAGGTATTTTTGAGCAGGATTTTGAAGCAATGCTTCGACAGTATGAAAATTCAATAGATGATAAGAGACAGTTTACTGCATTGGTAAAAGATATATTTCCGGAAGAGGCAAAGAATATCAATCTGATTCTTATGGCATACAACATGGGAATTGCACAGGATATTCAGAGGGCCAATCTGCTCAATAATACATTTGCTTTCCGGTATGTGAAGCAGTTGATGGATGACTATGGCATCAGCAGAGTGAATGCAGATTGGATCGTGTCAGTATGGTGTTCTTGTTATGGTAATAAAGTATTGGGAAAAGCCTGTGACATATCAGTGCAGAAGCAGGGTGGTGGTCCGGCGATAAAAGATAATAAGTCATTTTCGGGAAAATCATATTTTATGATAAAGTAAAAAGGGGAGGATTATACCATATGGCAGAATCTATGGGACAGCCAAATTATGTATTTCAGTTTAAAGCACACCATTATACAATGTTTAATCCGGAAATTGATTTTGCAAAGATATTTGAGACATACACCATTAAAAATAGAATATAAGGATGCGTAAGGAACGATAAAATGAATTCATGCGGGAAAGGCATGGATTCTTTTTTGGGCTTCGAACGGAAGTCCTATCTGAAAAAAATATTTAAGTATATTAGAAGCAGATGCAAATGTCGTGTTAACACGACAAAATTGTCGCGTAAACACGGTCGGCAATTCATTCGTGACAATATACAATAAACATGTGCTTGAGAGAGCACGTCACGAGAGTGAAGGCGCCGGAGCTCTCCAATACGAAATCGTAAAGGAGATAATTTATTATGAGTAAGAGAAAAATATCACATGCAGAGGAGTATGGATGTTAATTGATGGAGGTGGCAGAAGTGAGCAGAACTAAATTTGATTCATATGTGATTGGAAATAATATAAGAGATTTACGTGAAAAAAGAAAAATGACACAGATGAAGGCGGCTGAGGAAATGGATATGAGTTTATGTTATTATGCACGAATTGAGGAAGGCTCAAAGGGAATGAGTATTCAGATGCTTTTTAGATTTATTAATTTTTACAAAACTGATGCAAATACGATTTTAGGAACACATTTAGGAAGGATGGTGTAAAATGGATAAAAAGGATTTAAAAGACGAAAAGCTTTTGTACAATGTGCGTGAGACGGCAGCGGTATTAGGGGTGAATGTGCATCTGGTATATGAGCTGATTAACAGAAAACTATTACCTGCACTTCGGTTAGGTAGTCTAAAGGTTCGTAAATCAACATTGATAGATTTTGTTGAGAGATATGAAGGAATGGATTTGTCTGATTTGGACAACATAAAAGAATTGCAACAGAATATGAATTAGTGACATTAAGGTCAGTCTTTGAATCATCATGGTGTGGAAAGACTGACCCTGTTTTATTAGTATATTTCATAAGCGTTAGTATTGTAAAAAAAGATGGTGATGATATAATAAAAACGTGTTAGACACTTGATGTTATGTGTAGTGTGATAATGTCAGAATCAGGCAAAGTCAACGACAGGACAACATTGTAGAAAATAACATATTTCAAAAAATAATATTGGTAAGCATAATAATATTTAGGTAATAGCGTGTAATAGGCTAATTTGAAATCATTACTGAACATTACATGACATAGTGAAATATATTATTAAACGGAAGAATTTCGTGGGTAATAACCCAATGGTTGGTGCTACAGTAGCAGTAGCCGTTTCTGTTCAGCAGGCTGCTGATGAGGGCAAATTCTAAATAGAAAGCTTGATTTTATAGGCTTTTTGGAGACTCATATCATTTTTGGTATGGGTCTCTTTTTTTAGCTCATTTTCTGGATTGGGTGTAAAAATAGCTGCACGCTGCCCTCAAGTCGCCATATGTAAATATTATGACGAGTACTATTCATATTATTATTCGGATTTTAAGGTGAAGGATGAAGTATTAAGAAGAAACGCAGTTCTTCCACAAAACAGAATAGGTGAGACCCGTACAGAGCATGAAGTAAATTTTGTATGCATGTGTGAAGAATTTATTGGATTAATTTATTATGGAACAAGTTTATTGTTATAGGAAATTACCTGCCAAAGATTAAGCAGAACAATACGATAGGAATCAGGATCGTATGGACATTGCAGGATTAAGAAAACTGGAATGCAACTCATAGCTTTAGTGGAAGGATATGGAGGACATCAGGTATTTTATGTATGCTATGCACATTACATTTGATAAAATCTGTGAGTAAAGAAGCTTGCATAAAAGCTAAGTAAGTTATTAATAAAATTGTGTAATTTATTTCTCATGGAAATTCATCTCCTTTCTGTTTACGATGTCATTATAGAATACGAAAAGAATTATTACTTGCCAGAATAACAGAATATATAGTCAAAAGTTGCTTAATACAGTGACAGGTTAAAATATCCTGCAATACTGTCATTGGTCAGTTTATTTATACAATTTAATATTGGAATATTTTACAACTATGACACAAGTATGCAACATAATAAACGAATGCTTTTGATAGAGTAATGATACACAATATCAGTTACAAAGAAGCAGGAGGATAGAAAGTGGATATGACACAAAACAAATGTTGCAGACATGGGGCGAGTTTACGTCGAAGGAGACGCAGGCGCAGAAAAATACTGCGTTCTATCATATTTTCCTGTAGTATCATAGCTGTGGCTGTATTTGTGACTGTTGGAAGCAGTATGATAAGATCCGGTGATGGCAGGACAAATAAATATGATGTTGAAGCCAGAAATAATACATATGATAATGCTGTTATAGAAAATAGCAAAATCTCTGAAAAGAATAAGATACAAAATAATCAGTCGATGCTTGATGATATAATGAACAGCACCCAATATCCAAAACAGCTAAAGGACCTTGCTTTGAAGAATGAAGAGGCACTCGAGTTTGTGTATGATTATCCGGCGGAACATGTGAAGGAACACACAATTGATTTGACAGAAGAAGCGTCCATGGATAGTGTTCCGTTATTTGTGCAGTGGGATAAACGCTGGGGCTACGAAAAATATAGCGGCAATTTCTTTGCAGCAAGCGGATGCGGTCCCACTACACTTTCGATGGTAGTGGTATATCTGACGCACAATAGGGAGGCATCACCTATTGCGGTAGCAAAGTATTCAAAGGAAGCCGGTTACAGTGTGGATGGATCGGGAAGTTCATGGACGCTTATAAGTGAAGGCTGCATGCACTATGGCGTAAAAGCAAAGTCAGTGGCGCTGGATGAGAGCAGAATGAAAGCAGAGCTTGATGAAGGACATCCTATTGTGGTAAATGTAGGACCGGGAGATTTTACCGATACAGGACATTTTATGGTTATAACAGGCTACGATGATGAAGGATTTTCAATAAATGATCCAAACAGCATTGAAAAAAGTGGCAAAAGGTGGTTATTCAAAAATATATCATCTCAGATTAGAGCTGTCTGGAGTATGTATGTGTGAGAATATATTTGTATAAGTGCCGGTAAAACATCCTATTATTGAGTTAAATAACAGGGTGTTTTTTACAACTATGACACATCTTTATGCTATAATAATTCTATCATAATCATAGAAGAGGAGCAGCTTATGACCAGTATTCTCATAGTGGAAGATGACAACGACATAAATAATTTAATATGCAACACCCTGAAGGCAGAGGGATATCAATGCGAAAGAGCGTTTGATGGCAAGGAAGGGGCGGACAAAATTGAGCAGAACAGATATGATCTGCTGCTGCTTGATATTATGCTTCCTGAGATAAATGGTTATGAATTGCTTGACTATGTCAGGAGAATTGGGGATACTCCGGTCATAATAATATCTGCTATGGGACAGGTTGATGAAAGGATACGCGGGCTTCGTATGGGCGCGGATGATTACATATGCAAACCATTTCAGATAGGGGAGCTGCTTGCGAGAGTGGAAACCGTATTAAGACGCACTCAGCGCATGGCAGAGCGTCTGGAAATAGAGGATGTAGCTATAGATCCTAAATCACGTACGGTGACAAAGGCAGGTGAGCAGGTAGAGCTCACAGTAAAGGAATTTGATCTGCTGTATGAGCTTATGAAGAATAAGAATGTTGCACTCAGCAGGCGCAGGCTTTATGAGCTTGTATGGCAGGAGGAGTATACCGGGGAGACAAGGACACTGGACTCACATGTACAAAGACTAAGAAAAAAGCTTGACTGGAATGAAAAGATTGTCACAGTTTTCAGGATTGGCTATCGTCTGGAGGTTCGCGGATGAAATTTTTCTATAAAATGTTTCTTGGAATGACAGTGATACTGGCTGTTGCCCTTGGAATGATAGAATATGTGACTCTATCATATTCGCTGGAGCATGCAGTGAAAAGGGAGCAGGACAGTGCACTTTCACAGCATCAGATGATAAAATACTCGATTGAAACTGTCATACTTAATATGAAGAGTGAAGATGTGGATAAGGAGCTTACAGATATGATGTCGCAGTCGGCAAAATCCATTGTTGGAGATGAAGGAGGAATGTATCTTGCTGATGATGATGGAAAAAGGATATATGCCAATTCATGTAATTATGAGCAAAAGGATATAAAGGTAAAGGATGGTACGCTTACATACAGTATAGTGTCAAAAGAGAATACTAAAGATACCGGTGAAAAGCAAAGCGGCAGATATATCCATGTCAAAAGCAGCTTTAAACTGAATGATAATAGGTATATTCTGATAACGGAAAGTGATATTACACCGGTTTTCGATGAGTCAAAGGAGCTTAGGTATAGATGCAGCATGTACTACATTGTTATACTTGCTGTTGGTATGATGGTCATATTGATACTTTCTTGGATGATTACAAAGCCTCTTGCCGGATTAACAGCCACCACCAAAAAATTTGCAGATGGTGATTACACAGCAAGAAGTGATGTAAAGACAAAGGATGAAATAGGTGAGCTTGCGAGGGCTTTCAACGAGCTTGCGAAAAACCTTGAAAGCAAAGTTTATGAACTTCAGATGGCGGCAAAGAAGCAGGAGGATTTTACTGCAAACTTCGCACATGAGCTCAAAACCCCAATGACATCAATTATAGGATATGCCGATACCCTGTATCAGAAAAAAATGTCCGAGGATGAGGTGCACAGTGCTGCCGGAGTCATACTGAATGAGGGCATGAGGCTTGAAGCATTATCATTTAAGCTGCTGGAGCTTATCACTCTTGATAAAAATGATTTCAGGCTTGAAGAGACAAGAGTATCTGAGATTATAGCAGATTGTGTGGAAACCGCACATGAAGCGGCAAGAAAGCATAATACAGAGATTGTGTACAGTGCGGATGAGGCATGGGTGTGGCTGGAATATGATCTGTTTAAGACCATGCTTCTTAATCTGATAGACAATGCAGTGAAATCAGGAGGCAGCAAGGTAGATGTATCAGGCAGACTTATTTCGCACAGTATTTATCGTATTGCAGTTTCGGACAATGGAAGAGGAATACCGCCTGAGGATATAGAGCGCATTACAGAGGCTTTTTATATGGTTGACAAGTCACGATCAAGAAGTGAGCATGGAGCAGGGCTTGGGCTTGCACTTGTATCAAGGATTGCTAAGCTGCATGATACAAAAATCCATTATGAGAGTGAGTCAGGTAAAGGAACCAAGGTGTATTTTGATATGAAAGCGGAGGCATTGGATGAGAAGTAAGCATTTATCAGTGCGCAAATGTATTGATAAAAAACCGGATAAAATCAAGGGAATAGTGTGTATATGCATTATTCTGGCAGTTGTATGTGCGGGAAATATGATACCGAATTATCTGATTTCAATTAAAGCAGCAAAAATTGCCAAAACGAGTACTACGATAAGCAACGCAGATATAAGCCCCTACAGCCACTCTATTTCAGCTGAAGAGAGGCTTACAAAGATGATGTCTCTGATGCAGGATAATGTAAATGAGCTGTGGAATGGGAAATATAGTGAGAAAAGGGAACCGTTGGATACTGAGATTCCGGTGGGACAGGCTTATACGGCTATTCAGACTTTTCTGAAGGGTGCCTGTGAGCTGCAGAAGCAGTCAGGTATTATGCAGATGCTCGGTGAAGACGATATAGTTATGCTCCAAAGCCTTGAAAGTAACTATTCAAAGGATACAGACAGCGAAACAGAACAGACATATGAAGCAGCTCCTTGGCAATATGGTGCAGCAGTTGCTTTGGATGATAGTATTGACAACACAATATCAGATTATTTTGTAACATCGGATATAAGCAAGGAATTATCGGCGTGGATATTTATAATATCATTTGAAGATACGAGAATGCTGGCTGCTGTTGATGCGGTGCTTGGAGTACCGTTTTATATTACATATTATTGTGCAGATGTGGATAGTCCTAAGGCACAGGCTGCAGTGATGAGAGATTTATATGCAAAGACATATGGCAGTGATTATTCTATGGGTGATCCAAAAGAGTCAGAATCAAAAATAGATTCTTCCTTTGAGACAAATATAATAGAGAATTTTTATTATGGGAATAATTATACGCAAGGGGATGATGAATATACCGGTTTTGAACCTTGTGTATACTCTTGTTCATCGGACAAGCTGCAGATGGAATATCAGGTTATTACAAGAATCCAAAGATTTGAAAAAAAGGGAAAGCAAGTGTCATCATATAATTCGCGTGTTAATATATGTCTATACTAACCGGACTAAAAAGCTCTCTGTGCAATGCACAGGAGCTTTTTATATGTAGACCTATATTAATTTGTGCTGTCTGCATCAATTACAGACTGAAAGAAGCAGGAGAAAATTTTGACACTCATTTCATAATAATTATAACAGTATCATTTAGTGCATGATTTGTATAATTTATTACATTGCTCTTTGCAAGGGTTTTGTTATATCTTAGGTATAGCAAAGCAGTTATTGTTCTTGGTTTTATATATCAATAATAGGAAAGTGAGGAAAAATATGAACGCTGATATGAAATGGCTTGATAATCCGGAAGTGTTTAAGGTAAATCAATTGGAACCACATAGTGATCATTGCTATTATCTGGATTATTCAGACATGAAAAAAGAAAAAAATCCATTATTACAGTCAT
>OKVB01000386.1_pt1 | contig 24133 bp, 20 predicted proteins | sample 1606651 | NCBI WGS metagenome assembly OKVB01 (sample SAMEA3882518, study PRJEB24775) | human gut metagenome | biome: human-associated habitat; feature: intestine environment; material: feces | place: Netherlands | collected 2009/2010 | reverse complement strand
AAAAGCCTACCTTTTTTTATTAAAAGGTAGACTTTTGCGACAGGCTGAAACGGACAGCATAACGCTGTCCGTTTCAATTCTATCTCTTATTTGTCATCATGCGGCTCGGTGATAAGATCAAGATTGATCTCGTATTTGGAGTCGAGAGAGTTCTGCAAAGGAGCGTCCTTTACATATTTGTTTACAAGCGCTGTACTCTTTTCTACCGCCTGAAGCGTTCCTGCACCTGCTACACAGCCGCCAGGACAAGCCATGCCCTCGAGAAGATAGCCGTCATATTTGCCTGCTTTCGCAAGTGTGAGAAGCTTGCGGCAGTCTTTAAGTCCCTGCGCTGATACTACCTTGACCTCACGCTCTGGGTCAAGCTTGTGGATAACGTCTGCTACTGCCTTTGCTACGCCGCCGCTTACTGCAAAGCCACGTCCGTCACCTGTACCCTCGCAAAGATCTACCTTTTCTTCATCTGTAATGTCTTCAAATGTTACGCCCTTGGCATTGAACATTCCCATGAGTTCTTCAAAGGTAAGCACAAAGTCTACGTCGCTGCGGATAGTACGTCTTGAAGCTTCAAGCTTCTTTGCCGCACATGGTCCGATAAATGCGATACAAGCGTCAGGATCGTCCTTTTTGAGCATTCTTGCTGTAAGTACCATTGGGGTCAAAGCCATTGAAATGTATGGGGCAAGGGTAGGGAAAAGCTTCTTCGCCATTACTGACCATGCAGGACAGCATGATGTCGCCATGAATGGCTGATGTTCAGGAACTTCTCTCATGAAGTCCTTTGCTTCCTCGATGGAACAAAGGTCTGCGCCTATTGCTACCTCGACCACGTCTGCAAAGCCAAGCTTCTTCATTGCCGCTGTGAGCTTTTCAGGGCTTGCCTTTGGTCCGAACTGACCTACAAATGCAGGTGCTACGATAGCGATGACCTTCTTCTTTTTCTTCATTGCTGTTATAAGCTGGAATATCTGTCCCTTGTCTACGATAGCGCCGAATGGACAGTTTACAAGACACATTCCGCAGGATACGCACTTGTCATAATCTATTTTTGCCTTGCCCTCTTCGTCTGAGCCGATAGCGTCCATGCCGCAGGCTCTTGCGCATGGTCTTTCCATTTTGTTTATTGCATTGTATGGACAGACGCTCTGACATCTGCCGCACTTTATACACTTAGACTGATCTATTACTGACTTGCCGTGCTTGATGGTTATGGCACCCTTTGGACAGACTTCCTGACATGGGTGTGCAAGACAGCCCTGACAGCAGTCGGTAACATGATAATGAGTTTCAGGACAGCCGTTGCAGGCAAACTTGATTATGTTTACAAGCGGTGGATCGTAATACTTTTCTGCGATCGCACTTTCTTCAATGCCGTCAGCCACAGACTTATGCTCCTCGATCGGTCTTAGGGGCAGACCGATAGCAAGACGGAGCCTTTCTTCAACGATAGCTCTTTCAAGGAAGATAGACTCACGGTAAACAGCCTTGCTTCCCGGTACTATCTTATAAGGAAGCTCTGCGATCTTTTCGGCATAATCGCCCTCTTCATAGGCAAGTCTTGCCACCTCTGTAAAGACTTTTCGTCTGATATCTGTTACTGAGGAATAGATACCTCTCATTTTCATATTTTTACCTCCTGCGTTGTTCTTCAAATTTGTGTCATACACTTACTATTGTACTATTTTTTCGGCTTTTGTCAAGTAATATATACTTTTTTTCATAAGGTATATTGAAAGTTTCGTATGGCTTACATATTTGTCTGAAAATAAGGTGGAGCGAGGGTATGAAAAGGCTCAAAAAATCAAAGTATTTCTTTTTACCAAAAGTTTTTCTGTTCATGAAAGTATGTGGCTTTTGCACAGTTTTGGGCAGGACGATTCATGCAAACAAATGATAAATGATTTAATTTGGCAACATTTCTGCAATTGTTGCATTTTTTATGCAACAAAAGGGGCATTTTTCGGGATAAGTGAGAGATGTTTTTTGAGAGCCGTTAAGATACGGTGGACATCTTTCGCAGAAATTAAAAAGGAGGAACGATATGGCAGGCGAACAGAAAAGATTTGCGAGGTTTTTCTTCTATCTGAGAAATCTTCGTGAAGCGGCTTTGCACACCGGTGCAAGGGTGGAGGAGGCTGAGGACAGGGGGCTTGAGCTTCTGCACTCGGCAGAAACGGAGGCGGAGCTTAAAAAGCTGGAGGAGGCTGACAGCGACACCCTTTCTTATGTGAAGCGAGGGCTGAACAGGATAGCTTTCGGGGCGGTGAATGACGCTGTAAAGCTTGTTTTTGACGCTGAGAACATGACGGCAAGGGACATCATGGGCATGGATCTTTTCAATGTGAGTGAGATAAAGATCAGCGGAAAGAACGTTTTGGAGATCAAGTTTTTTGACAGGCAGAAAGCCTTGGAAAAGCTTGGGGAGCTTGCGCCTCAGCTTGACGGCGGCGGTGAGTCGAAGCGACTTATCGAGAGCATTTACGGCAGGGACGGTGATAGCTTGTGAAAATAACAAGGCTGTCGGAAAATCAGAGGTTTGTTTTCAGATGGTGGACGGCACGGGAGCTTAGTGATTACGACGGGATAATCTGTGACGGTGCGGTCAGATCGGGCAAGACCTTTTGTTTGTCGGCGTCTTTTATGACATGGGCGATGACTAATTTTGACGAGTGCATTTTTGGACTATGCTCAAAAACTATCGTGTCGCTGAAAAGGAATATCCTGCCTGCCCTCAGAGAGTATATGAAAGCCATGGGCATGACGGCTGTGGAGGTCACGTCAAAGAACTATATGGACGTGAGCTTTTGCGGCAGGAAAAACAGGTTTTACTACTTTGGCGGCAGGGACGAAGGCTCGCCCTCACTTATTCAGGGCGTGACCCTTGCGGGGGTGCTTCTTGACGAGGCGGCACTTATGCCCAGAAGCTTTATCGAGCAGGCTGTGGCAAGGTGTTCGGTGGTGGGAAGCAAGCTGTGGTTCAACTGCAATCCTGACAATCCTTACCACTGGTTCAAGAAAGAGTGGATAGACAAGGCGGAGGAAAAACGGCTTATCTACAGACATTTTGTGCTGGAGGACAATCCGACTCTTGACAGGGCGGTGATAGAACGCTATCACAGGATATATACGGGGACGTTTTACGAGCGTTTTGTGCTTGGCAAATGGACGGCGGCGGAGGGGCTTGTTTACCCTATGTTCGACGAGGAGAAAAACGTCTTTGAGGGGGATATACAGTGCGAGCGGTATGTTATAAGCTGTGATTACGGCACTGTAAATCCTTCAAGCTTCGGGCTTTGGGGCGAGAGTGGTGGTGTGTGGTACAGGCTCAGGGAGTATTACTATGATTCTCGACGTGAAGGTATGCAGAAAACTGACGAGGAGCATTACAAGGGGCTTGAAGAGCTTGCCGACGGGCTTTGCATCGAAAAGGTCATTTGCGACCCCTCGGCGGCTTCGTTCATACAGTGCATACGCAGGCATGGAAAATTCACTGTCCAGCCTGCAAAGAACGACGTTGTTTCGGGTATCAGGCTTGTGTCGGACTGCATAAAGGACGGCAGGATAAGGATAAACCGCAGGTGCAGGGATACGCTCCGTGAGATAAATCTTTACCGCTGGGACGAAAAGGCAGGAAAGGACGCACCTGTTAAAGAGAACGATCACGCCATGGACGATATGAGATACTTTGCGGCAGAATGTCTGGGGCGTGAAAAGGACGACTTTTTTGTACTGACAGTTGAGCATTAGTACAAAAAAGCGTACAGAAAGAAAGGAGAGAAAATGAGTATTTTCAGAAAGAAGGTCCGTGAATTTGTGCCGAACACGGCAGGCTCTGACAGAGAGTCGGGGTTTCATTACAGGCTTGCGCCTGAGGGGGCTTTTCAGCAGGAGCTTTATGACGCACTCAGGGCAAACGTTCCTGTTATCGACGCTTGCTTCGGCAAGATAATAAGGCTCACAGGGGGCTTTAAGGTCACGGCTTGTGACGAGAGGGCGCAGGCGGAGCTTGACAGGTTTTGCAGAGAGGTTTCCGTGGGGGTGTCGGGAAAGTCCATTTACACTTTTGCGGATATGTATCTGGATTCACTGCTTACATATGGCAAGGCGATAGGCAGGATATATGCAGATTACAGGACAGGCAAGGTAAAGGGGATATATGTTGGCGACCCGACTTTGTACAGAGTGCGTGAGGGCAGGAACGCTTTTGAAAAACGTATTTTTTACATGGGAAGCGGTGAGGAGATACCGGTAAGAAGTCCTGAAAAACTGCTTTACACGGCGCTCAATCCTAGTCCTAAGCACCCTGACGGAGTGTCTATACTCCGTGGATTGCCTGCGCTGAGCGAGATACTTATGCGAATTTACGAGTGCATGGGGCAGAACTTCGACAGGGTAGGAAATGTGCGCTATGCGGTGACTTATCACCCTGAGGGAGAGAGTGACAGGGCGAGAGCCAAGGAACGTGCAGAGCAGATAGCTCAGGAATGGAGCAGGGGCATGAGAGCCTCACGAAACGGCTCTGTGCAGGACTTTGTGGCTGTGGGTGATGTGGACATAAAGGTCATTGGTGCTGACAATCAGATGATAGACACGGAGATACCTGTCAGACAGCTTATGGAACAGCTTGTAGCGAAGCTTTCAATACCACCGTTTTTGCTTGGGTTGAACTGGTCAACCACTGAGCGAATGTCTGCACAGCAATCGGATATCCTCACAAGCGAGCTTGAATATTACCGCAGACTACTTGAACCTATACTCAGAGAGATATGCGAGGCGTTTTTAAGGCTTAACGGATATGCTTGTGGGGTGGAGATAGAGTGGGACAACATAAATCTTCAGGATGAGGAAGCGTTGGCGAAGTCAAGGCTTTACAATGCGCAGGCTAAGACGGCGGAGCTTGAAAACGAAAGGGTAGAGAATGAGAGAAAAAAGGAGGAAATGCAATGAGCGAAAAAGTTTCAGGCGAGGAGCTTGAAAAGATAAACGGCTATGCGAGAGAGCCGCTCACGGAGGACAAGGTCTTTGTTTTCAGGGTGGCGCTTTGTGACAATGACATTGACAGAGATGGTGAAAAGTTTTCATCAGGCGCTTTGGAGAAGCTTGCGGAGCTTTTTAAGGGCAGAACGGGTATTTTCGACCATGACCCTAAAAGCTCAAAGCAGACTGCCAGAATATTCGACACTTGGGTGGAAACTCTGCCTGAGAAAACAACGACAGACGGTGAGGTCTACCGCAGGCTTATGGCAAAGGCTTATATGGTGCGAACAGCTTCTAACGGCGACCTTATAAGCGAGATCCAGGGCGGCATAAAGAAAGAGGTATCCGTTAGCTGCACCATGGGAAAGAAGCTTTGCTCTGTATGCGGAGCGGATTTGTATAAGGGCGGCTGTGACCATGAAAAGGGCGGTGAATACGGCGGTAAGCTGTGTTATCACATTCTTGACGAGCCGCTTGACGCTTACGAGTGGTCGTTCGTGGCAGTGCCTGCACAGGTGAACGCAGGTGTAACGAAGCGTTTTGCTTTAAGGGAGAAGCATGAAAGCACCGACAAGAGCCATGAGCTTGCCCTTGCGAGGGAAGCTTTTGAAAAGGACGTTTTAAGGCTCAGCTATTTCTGCAAGCCTTTTATGAGTGCAAAGCGTGTGAAAGAACTTGCGGAGCTTATGACAGTTACGGAGCTTATCGACTTCCGAGGCAGGCTTGAAAAGCAGGCGGCTGAGAATGAGGAGGTCTACAAAGCCGAAAGGGAGAGCTTTATTACGGGGGATTACAAGATGTAAGGGACAGATGTGAAAGGGGGCGATGACAATGTGGAGGTAGGGGCTTAAATGCCAGAATGTGATATCATCACTGTAGGGGCGGACAGTGTTCACCCGAAAAGACAAATGGTTTTCGATGATACGAAAATCAGTACAAAAAATCGGACAAATTTAATTATCGAAAAGGAGAAAATAATATGTACAACAATATCAAACTTGAAAAGGGACTTTATTCTATCACAGGAAAGACATTCACACAGGCGCTGGCTGAGCTTGATCCTGACGCAAACTATGAGAACACCGAGCTTAAAGGTCTTGACGCTTTTGAAAGACAGCTCAAGCGTTTTGACATCAAGGTAAAGGGTGCAAATTCTGACAGGGTGGAGAAATTCTTCATTTCCACTGAGTCGGCAGTGCTTTTTCCTGAGTACATAAGACGTACTGTCAAGCAGGGCATGGACGAGGCTTCTATCATGGGCAAGGTTGCGGCGGCTGTTTCATACACTGACGGAGTGGATTTCAGAGGTCTGAACGTTACAAAGTCAGGTTCAACTGACGTTGTGGCAGAGGGTGGAAATGTGCCTATCACAACTGTCAGACTTAGCACCTCCAGTAAGACTCTTACAAAGTTTGCAAGACGTCTTAACTGTTCTTTTGAGTCTGTAAGGAAGCAGAAGCTTGAGGCTTTCGGCGTGGTGCTGAGAAACCTTGGAGCGACTATAAGCAGAGATGTGAACAGCCTTGCCATGACTGAGATAACAAGAGGTATTACAGCTCAGACACTTATTGGCAGCGAGCTTACTTACGCTGATCTGGCGGCTTTTTGGGCTTCCATGGGCGAGTTCAACATGACGACCATGATCTGTACTCCTGATGTTATGGCTAAGATCCTTGCTATGGACGAGATGAAATACTGCATTGGCGACTATATGGCAGGCGGCACAGTTCAGACGCCATATGGTGTAACGCTTGTAAAATGCCCTCAGCTCACAGGCGGTATTGCGGTGGGCATCGACCAGAGCAGTGCTGTTGAAATGGTGCTTGGGGGAGATGTTATCGTGGACTACGATAAGCTTCTTACTAATCAGTGCAACGAGATCGTTTGCTCTGTGCTTGCAGGTTTCTCTGTACTTACGAGCGGTGCTGTAAAGACGCTGAAAACTACAAAGTAAGCTGAGAGGATAATGAAAAAGGGACGGTGGGTGGGTATATTTTTTTTGAATGGAGCAGGAAAATGGCAATAAGCAAAGACAATGTAAAAAGCAATTTCATGGAGCTAAGCGGACTTGACAGCACGTCGGCTGAGGTGTATGCAGGGCTTATAACGGTGTGTGCTGACGAAATGGAAAAGGCTGTTGACCAGGAGCGAATGGTCGCTGAGGGCGGGACGGCTATATGCGAATTTGCGGCGGCAGCGGAGGTCTTTTACAGATTTATTTGTCTGAAGGCTGCTGAATACAAGGTCATGTTTACGGCACAGGGCAAGGCGGTGGAGGCTTTTGACGAAGAGAACAGGATAAAGGCGGCAAGAGAGCTTCGTGACAGCGCAGTTTCAAGGGCGGAAAGATTTTTCTCAAAGGACGGCTTTGTATTCAATGCTGTTATCGCATATTAGGAAGGAGGACGAGCCATGACAGTCTGGACAGAAATGGCGGCAGAGATAAAAAAGATACTTGACGGAGCAGGCTTTACTGCAATGGGTGAATACACTTCGGCTGACAGTCTATTGCACAGCGGAGAAGCAATTGGCTTCTATGGACTTAAAGGCTATGATGTGGTCGATGAAGTCATTGGGCAGGGCGGCAAAAAGCTTTACACTGAGTATATATGTCATATCGACCTGCGGCTCATGGGCAAGGCAGGAAAATACGATGACATGGAGGAGCTTCAGGAAAAGTGTGAAAGCGTTATGGCGGAGCTTGCAAAAAGCGAGGTTCTGAATGTAAAGAGCGCAAAGCTTGGAAGCGCAGTTCAGACATTGCCCCTTCACAGGCTCGAAAGGCAGGCAGAGCTTAGTATCGGCATTTGCAGTGAGGAGGATATAATTGAGTAAAAAGGGAAAGATAAAGCTTGACATCGGCACACGGTCATTTTACATGGACGGAGTTAAGCGAAGCGGAGGTTACATTCAGGAGGAAACAAAGGCTGTGAATGGTATTTTGCGAAATATCTCAGGCAAGGCGGCGGAGATATTTCAGTTCAGCGGCAGGATCGCTCCGTCGGACAAGGCTTACGCTTGGGCTGCTTTAAGCGAGAACGGAGGAAAGGCGATCAATTTCACGGCAGACGGGGTCTTATACAGCGGATACATACTCTCAGAGATAGAAATGGATTTTCAGCCTGACAGGATGATCGGAAGCCTTATGATAAAGCTTAGGGGGGCGGAATAATGGCGAAGATATACATCAGGTTTGAATTTATTGGCAGTGGCAATTTGGACTATAGAAACATTGTTTCAGCAAGGCTTGTGAAAGACCGCTACACGCCATACAGCGAGCTTACGGCTTCTGTCGTTCTGAATAACAGCATAAATCTTAACAATATCAGGCGTGTGGCACTTTATATAGGCAGCAGGCGTATGCATTATGGCCCTGCGGATTACATCAGAACAAGGGTGAGAGGTGGAAAAACTGTTCTTGAACTTATAAGCCGTGGGATAACACTTATGCTGGGGCAGAACGAGCCTGAGCCTGGGGTATGGTCTAAGGTGAGTTTGACGGATATTATGAAGAGCTACAGTCCCTCAAGCGAGATAACCTACGAGAGTGGAACTGACACTGTGAACTATGTGAACATCAAAGAGAAGTCTACACTGTGGGAGGCTATCGGCGTATATGCGGTCAAGGCTTACGGCAGGCGTGCATATATCAGAGGGGACAGGCAGGTCAATGTGTCGCTGAGTATCCTTTCTGTGAATATCGGTACTCAGCGTATTATTGAATACGGCAAACAGCTTGATACGAGAACGATGCTGTCAAAGATATATATGAAAAACGTGGACGGGAAGTATGGATATAGCTATTCAAGCGGTAAAACTATACCACATGGTATCACGAGGGAGAAGTATTATGGTCTTGATAAGCAGTGGCTCAATAATGTGGATGCCGGGCTTAAAGATAGGATAGAGTTTGCAGAGAGGGAGTATTTGGTGGAGCATATCACATATGAGGGGTATTGCGGTGAGGATATCACGGATAAAATAATTTGTAAGGGATATGGCGTAAATGGAAAAAGAGTGAGCAGAATGGAGATAACGGTCAATAGCAAAGGTATGCAAACGAAGCTTTTATGTGAATAGGAAAGAGAAGTAAGGAATGAATAGAGCAAAAAAACAGCGTACAGAAAAACTGTACGCTGTTTGAAGCTTCGTATTAACCCTTTACGCTTCCCAGAGCAACACCACGAATGATGAACTTTGAAAGACAAAGGTAAACAATTACTACAGGGAGGATAGCAAGTACGATGTACAAGCTGAACATTCCCACGTCCTTCTCCTGTGGTCCTGCATAACGCATTGCGTTGAGTACCAGAGGGATTGTGTACTTACTCTTTGATGTAAGAATAAGTCTTGGCATAAAGTAGTTGTTCCAGTTTGTTACGAATGTAAAGATGATCTGAACTGCGAATGCAGGCTTGAGGATAGGAGTAACGATCTTGTTGAAGGTCTTGAACTCTCCGCAGCCGTCGATACGGGCTGCTTCTACGATCTCAAGCGGAAGTGCAGACGCCATATACTGCTTCATGAAGTAGTATGTAGCCGGTGCTGCGACAGCAGGAACAATCAGCGGAATGTAAGTATCTGTCCAGCCGAGTTTGTTCATGAACTGGTAGAAACCGATAGCTGAAGCCTGTGTTGGAACCATCATTACGATGAGAATGAACATATCTGCGAACTTTCTCAGCTTGAACTGGTAAACGTGTGTTGCATATGCTGTCAGTGCTGAGAAGTATACGCTGAGCAATGAAGCACAAGCTGATATGAACAGTGAGTTAGCCAGTGAACGCCATACGCTTCCGTATGCTACGGCTGTTGAACCGCTGAAAAGGTTCTTGAAGTTTGTTGCGAGGAAGTGGTCAGGATACCATCTGATACCTGCCTGTGATCTGCCTCGTGTTGCGTTGATTATCAAAAGATAGAATGGGAAAAGTGAAACAACGACCAAAAGAACAAGGACAACATAAGCTATTATCCTATGTATGATAAGACCAGTACTATTCGTCTTTTCACCAACTATTTCAGTACTTCTTGGCATTTCAGCTTACCCCCTTTTCTTCTTTTTCTTCTTTCCGTCATGGTCAGCAGACGCAAACATAAGTGCAAGTCCGATAACAGCGGAAACGATAAAGATTATTACGCAGAGTGCAGACGCCTTACCGATGTCGCCCTGCTTATTTGCCTGGATTATCATTACGACGGTCTTAAGCTTTCCGTTAGGGCTACCCATATCCTTTGTGAGGAGGGCAGGTACGTCGTACATCTGAAGTCCACCGATGAGTGATGTTACGAGAACATATGACATGATAGGCTTGATGAGCGGAATTGTGATCTTCCAGAATGTCTGGCTGGAAGTTGCACCGTCGATCTGAGCTGACTCATAGAGTGATGTATCAACACCCATGATAGCAGCCATAAGAAGAATGGTAGTATTACCATACCAAAGTATGAAGTTGATAAGTCCAACTACGCCTCTTGAACCCCAAACGCTTTCAAGCAGTGGAACCTTGATAAGATCATAGATAGCACCGCCTCTGCTGAACAAGCTGTAGAACAGGAATGCAAAAGCAGACGCCATGATAACGTTTGGAAGATAGATAACAGCCTTGAAGAATCCCTGAGCCTTTATCTTAAGACGAAGGTCAGTGAACCATACTGCAAGGATAAGAGAGATAACGATCTGTGGGATAAATCCTACGATCCACATGATGATCGTATTCCAGAAAGACTGGAGAAGGTCACTTCCTGATGTGAATATAGTTGAATAGTTATCGAAACCGCAGAATGTCGGTGTTACTTCGACAGCCTGTCTTGTCCAACCACCGCCGATAGAGCCCTGATCCTTAACATAGTCCGTAAAGCTGTAATAGAAAGTCTGGAACAGAGGATATAGTGAGAAGATGATGTAAACTACAAAGAATGGGATAAGGAAAATATATCCCCACTTGGCATAGCTTATGCTTTTTCTCTTCATATAAGTATACCTATTCCTTTCGTGAGATTAATAAATAATAGGGGGGGATATCCTCCACCCCCTATATTTAATTAGATACTGTTTTTTTATACGATTAGAAATCGCAAGTAAGGTTACCATAGAGGTCTGTGATGTTCTTCTTGAAGTTCTCAAGAGCAGCCTCATATGAATCAACTGTGCCGAGGAAGTAGTCCTTCATAGCACCCTGGAATTTCTCGTTGCAGCCCTGGTCATAAGCAGAAAGCTTGTTCTCGAGGGAGATCTTGTCAGCAGCCTCTGTAAGAAGTGCAAGGTGATCCTGTCCGCCGAGGAATGCGTTTGTATAACCGCCGTCGATAAGCTCCTTGATAGCAGCCTTGTTGTTTGTGTAGTCCTGCTCGCCCTCAGTGATAGCCTTAGCTACGTCCTTGTTGCAAGTCATAACCTTCATGATATCAGCAACGATATCCTGGTTATCGGAGTCGATAGCGCCGCAGATCCATGTACCGCCCCAGTAGTAAGCCTGTGGGCCTGAGCAAGCCTTCCAGAGACCATAACCGCCGTTGCCTTCCTTAGCGTTTGAACCATCAGCCTTGATCTCTTCGTCAACTGTGTTTGGAAGAAGTGTGAAAGGAATGCCCCATGTTGAGAAGAAGTAGCCGAATACGCCACCGTCGATCTTCTGGCCAGCAGCCCAAGCATCGTCCCAAAGGGAAGTCTTGTTGTTGTAGCCCTTGTCTGTGTATTCCTTAGTCTGGTCAGCCCAAGCCTTGATCTGTGGGTCAACTGTGATCTTGTTGTCTGTTACCCATGGGCTAGACATATTGTTTGAGAAGCATCTGTATGTATCATCGAAACCGGATACCATCTTGTAGCCCTTGTCAGCCATCTTCTGAGCTGTTGCTGTGAATGTATCCCAATCCTTAACAGCTTCCTGAACCTTCTCTGGATCGCTTGTGCCGAGAACGTCCTCAGCGATCTTTGTGTTGTAGAGGAACAGACCTGGAGTTGCCTGCCATGATACACCCTTCAGCTCGCCTGTTTTTGTATCTGTTGCAACGTCCTTTGTGTACTGATACATCTGTGACATATCGTCGTCTGTGATGCCGAGGTCCTGAATAGAAAGTGCAACGTCGCCGTTAGCATACTTCAGAGCGTAGTCAGCTTCCATAAGGAACATATCTACCTTCTCTGTGCTGTCCTGCTGACCCTTAAGAGCCTCGTCCAGCTTTGTCTGGTAAGCGTTACCTTCGTTTTCAACCTGTACCCAGTTCAGCTTAACGCCGTTGATCGTTGCGATCTCCTTAGAACCATCAGCAAGCTCGTTGTATGTAAGCTCGTTTGATGTGCCCTGTGGATAGTACTTATCAAGTCTTGACTTGAACTCTGTGTTCCAGCAGTAAATTGTAAGAGTCTTCTTTGAATCCTCTGATGAATCCACACCGTGAAGCTCAGCTGTGTTTACTCTGTCAGAGCTGTTGTTGATGCCTGTGTTGTTGCCAGCCTTTGATGTGCTGCCGCCATTAGCATCAGTTGCTGAAGATGAATCTGAGCTGCCGCAAGCTGTGAACATTGAAGCTGCCAGACAGAGGCTCAATGAACCTGCAAGTACTTTCTTAAGATTTGCCATAATAATTTTCCTCCTTAAAATCGCATTAGTTTATTTGATTTGCTCCGCAGCATTTCTGCGGAAAATTAATGCCTTGAATTAATTGATGTCGCTTACCGAGCCGCCTTCCAGCAGCTTTCCGTCGACTGTTATCACCTCTTTAAAGGTGGTCTGTGGGTTTTCTATCAGTGATACCAGCTGTTTTGCGGCTGTTACACCGATAAGGTCTGTGTCCTGAAGATAAGTCGTAAGCTTTGGAGAGAGAAGCTGTGAATAAGCTATTCCGTCGTAGCCCACTATCGAGATATCCTCCGGTACTGAAAGACCCATTTCCTTGACTGCATTAAAAGCTCCCATTGCTGAATAATCATCGGGCATGAAAACGCAGGTCGGTTTGTTCTCTCTGCTAAGAAGTTCTTTTGTCAGCTTGTAAGTCAAATCAGGGTTGTGATAATCACCGTTAAGTATCCAATCGGGATCAACTGAAATTCCTCTTGTCATACAAGCTTTATAGAAGCCTGCCAGACGTCTTTCGGCTACTGCCGATCTGTTGCCCTGGATAAAAGCGATCTTCCTATGCCCCATTTTCGTCACATAGTTGATAAGCTCTTCCATACCTTTTTCATTATTGGACATGATCGCTGTTCTGCAATCGAAGATGTGGTCGATCGTGACCACTGGTATATCTCCGTTTATCACCTCGTACACGTCCTGCGACGTAAAATCCGTACAGGCAATGATAACACCGTCAACATTGCGGTATTTGCAATGTTCGTATGTAGACATTTTCTGCTTGCCCACATCTCTATTTATAAAGGTTATATCATATCCTGCTGCTTCAGCCGTAGTCTTAAAGCTGTCAAGCACCTTAGCGAAAAACTCATGGGTAAGACCGCTTCCTGCTTCATCGAGATACATGACCCCGAGATTATAGGTCCTGTTGGTCTTTAAAGCTCTTGCCTGAGAATTTGGGAAGTAGCCCATTTCTTTGGCGGCTTTCATAAGTCTTTCTCTTGTTGCCTCGCTTACGTCCTTATGGCCGTTGAGGGCTTTGCTTACGGTTGCGACGGATACTCCGCAGCGAACGGAAATGTCTTTTAAGGAAACCAATGATATTTCCGCCTTTCCGTAGATTTTAAACGTTTACGCTTGATGTTTTCCGTGAAAACTTATTTCAAACGTTTCCGTTAATAAAAATATACAATATTCTCGGCATAATTTCAAGTCTTTTTTCGCATTTTTATGCCCTCTGTAATAAATTATGGAGGTTTAGCCAATTTTTCAACTTTGCTTTTGTGCATTTTAACAATGCTATTTGGACAATTGTAATCGATTTGTTACAAAGGAACTGACAAGCTAATCAAAAAGCTGCGAAAATGCACGGCGTTTTCTGAGGGAGTATATGAAACCAGCTGTGTGGTATGTGAAAAATGTATATAAACATTTCTTTTGTATTCGATTATGTTATGTGAAATTACAAAAAGTATCAAACAGCCCGTTCATTAAACGTTTTCGGATAATAATTGTTGAAAAGTGTGCTGTGACATATGATATTGTTAAAATATTATCCTGATATGAAAATATGATAGACATTTGATCGGGAAAGTTGGATTATTCGGTGTTTGCGAAGATATTTATAAAACGTTTAATCATATTTCAGCGCTTTTTTATTGTGCAAAATAACGATACGGAAAGAAAACGTATTTATTTCATACATTATATTCAAAAGGTACATATGATATGACTATTTGACAGGAGTTTTGCAAAACTTAAAAAAAATGCTTGAATTGATGTTGACAAATGTGTGGTTTTGGTGTATAATATCTAAGTCTTATATGCTGATATGGCTCAGTTGGTAGAGCAGCTCATTCGTAATGAGCAGGTCGTCGGTTCGAGTCCGACTATCAGCTCCATCGCAGCGTGGTCTGCAGTTTGCCCTCCGATCCATTTGTATGGGTCGGAGGGTTTATTATTATGTTGGCTGCGGAGGACATGGGGCAATGACTGATATAATAGTACAGAAAAAAGGACTGCTGCGGTCAGGCGGCGGTCCTTTTTGGTATTATTCTTCGATTTGTTTGCCCAAGAACATGGCGGCGGCTTTGGCGAGCATGGACTGTTTATCGGTACAAAGCTCGGTATCGTCGGTAGCCATGAAAGCCACTGCGCCTGTTATATCGCCGTTTGTGAGGATAGGGGCGATGGTGAGGGCGTGGGTATTGATACCCTCGACGGCTCTAAGCGGCTCGGCTGTGGTATCGGTATAGTCAAAGGTTTTGCGGTTTTCCAAAAGCTCCTCCAGGGCAGGGGAGAGGCGGCGCTGGGAATACTCTTTTTTCGGCACGCCTGACACTGCCACGACGTGGTCCTTATCGAACACCACGGCAGGCGCTCCCCCAAGCTTTGAGATGACTTCCGCCGCCTGAGTTGCACCCTCTGACATTTCGTTTATGGCAGAATACTTTTTGAATATCACTTCGCCGTCGGGGTTGGTGTAGATCTCTAGGGGGTCGCCGTTACTGATAACGTTGACACTAAGAACCTTGCCTTTGCTGTTTTTTATGGCATTGGCAAGTTGTCCGGCTGACTTTTTGCTCTCAGTGCCTTTATTAAAATTTTCGGCGGCTTTTTCGCTGACATCTGCCATTGCTGATACGCTCTCAGGTTTGTCAAGTGTACCGTATGTTAGCAGGCAGTCAATATCAGCTTTGAGCTGAATATCTATATGATCTTCATAAACTGTTATTTTGTCGATTATCAGATTTATGTCATTTTTGTCAAGGGTAGGCTTATTCAAAATATTGTCGAAAATTTCAAATACGGTTTTTGCGGTTCGGTTTACTCTTACTATGGCATTATTTTTATCCACCGCCAGTTGCAACTGGTTTTTCAGTCCCTCTATTCGCAAGGTAAGCTCGTCGATCATTTCGGTGTAGGTTTCCTCAATGATCTCTGTACGCTCAGGGTGACGCATTACATCTCTTGTCTGCTGACGTGTGAGCATTTTCATTTCAGCTTTTGCGTCCTCAATCTGTCCTTTTATCAGCTCCACGACTGACTTGCTGTTATTGCTTGCGTTCTGCTCCTTAGCAATGGAGTTTTGCAGACGTTCGATCATATCCTGCGAATTGTCACGGACTTTTTGAATGTACTCTTTTAGCAGCTTATCAAGCATATCGACCCTTGTGTGATGTGATGTACAGCCTTTTGTTCCTCGTCTGTGATATGTTCCGCAGGTATAAGCGGCGGCAATATCGTTTCGGCTCATTGAGAACATTGGTGAGCCGCAATCTCCGCAGTAGAGAAATCCGGAATAAGCATTTTCGTATTTTCTTACGCCACGATAATGAGATGTGGTACGTTTTTTGAGATTCTCCTGTGCCAATGCGAACACCTTGTAATCCACGATAGGCGTGTGGTTGTTTTCAAATACAATGTGGTCAGTCTCGTGTTGCTTGACTTCATCGCCGTTTATCCTTTTGCGGCGGTATTTGCCTTGACGGAGGGTGCCTATATAGAAATCGTTTGACAATATTTCGCTGATAGTTACCAAACTCCACGTTTGTTTTGCCTCACGCTTGCACTCTTCACCGTTCGCCTCTTTTCGCATTTTCTCACACATACGAGGGGTAGGGATATGCTTTTCTGTAAGGTAATTTGCAATTTTTTTATAGCCCCAGCCCTCATTGTACTTTTCAAAAATATCACGCACCACCTGTGCGGCAGGCTCGTCAACATCAAATTTCATTGTTTTGCTGTTGGTCATAACGTAACCATAAGGCACGGCACATATCCATTTGCCTTCTTCCTGACGGCGTTTTATTACTGACTTGACTTTTTTTGAGGTGTCGGTAACGGGCATTTCGTTAATGAGAAATCTAAATTGGATAGCTGTCCAATCGTCATAGGTAGGATAATCAATGTTGTCACCTATTGAGATTATCCTCATACCGGCGTCACGGAGATCTTCAAGCTCTACAAGACCTTTGCTGTTGCGGCGTGAAAATCTTGAGAAGTCTTTGACGATAAGGATATCATATTCCATTCGCAGCATTTTCTTTCGCAGTTCCTGATAGCCCTCACGCTGTTCAAAAGTATATCCCGAACGGTCACGATCTTCGTAAAATTCAAGCGTGCTGTCGGGGAATTTTCGCTTTACAAAGTCAGTTATGATAGCTTTTTGGTTCTCGATAGAGGTGTTGTCCCTGTCCATTTCCTCGTCAACGGAAATTCGACAGTAGCCTGCTATGCTGTATTTTGTGCTCATAACTTTCACCCTTTCTTTGATATAGTGGTACAATGTTGTCACTTTTGATTATGGATCTTACCCTTGCGGATACATACAATGTTGTTAGTTTATATGTTTTATTACAAATAATATTGTATCACATCTTTGCCCAAAAGGCAATAGGCAAAGGATATAAAAATAATGGTGGAGTGTATGTAAAGTGCACCATAGGTGCACTCGCTGTCAGAGAGTGAGATTATGGTGGAGAAGATTTTCAGTACATTCATATAGATCTTTAGAACCTGAGCGGAACACGGCAACTTTAAATTTTTCGCCGCTAAGCTCCTTTATCTTGCACTCAACCAAGTTCATAACTCTCTCATTTTGTTGTTCTGCATTGCTCAGCCAGATCTGAGCGATGCCTGATTTTTCGTTCTTTATTATCTGCAAAAGCAACACTCCTTATTACGATTTTTGCCTTTTTTGTATAGTGTTAATCAGTTTGCACATTTTGCTTTATCGCCTCGTTTCTATATGGTTTTATTGTCCGTGCTTTAAATTGACTGCCCTGTGACTCCTATTGCAAAGTTCGTATTCACGCCATTTGAGTGCGATTTCTGTAACTTGCGACCCCTAATTTTCTTTGAAAGCCGTATCTTGACCCCATAAAAAATATGCACAAAGGCTTTTCTAAAACTGCGTATTTACGGCACTTTTGCGGCGAGCTTTGCTCGTCCGCTGTGAGTGTTTCGGGGGCTGCGACCCCGAAACTTTAACTTGCAATGAAATATTTAGCTTTGGTGGTTATAGCTCTAGCTGCTGAATTGTGAAAAGTACATAATTGCTCAAATCGTTGAGTTCGACTTGCACAAGCTAACCTTATTTAAAATATCGCTCACATCGGCTCACAAATCGCTTGTATGTGGTTTTGGTGAGTTTCTGCTAAACTTACCCGACTGATTTTTTTAGCCCACAAATCGCCCCACGTTCGCTGATTTGGGTTGACAGTAAACATTGATTTAACTTTTTACTGTCACACTCTGTGAATTAAGATTTTACAAGGTTTTTCAGACTTTTTGAATCAGCTTGTTGACAGTAACTTCGCTAGTGTTTTTACTGTCACTGCTGTCACGCTCACGGTCGTAATGAAGAATTATCAGCCTGCCGTTTCTAGTTCGCTTGTACTGAAAATCTATCCCGTACTTTCTGAGTGTGTAGCCGTTCTGAACCAGATCTCTTGTAACTCTGTTTGGATAGAATTGTTCTTGCGTGACTTCTTTTAGTTCACTTACAAGTTCTGACGCCGTACCTGAAAAATCAACTTTCTTTTTGATGTAAACATACAATGCCGCAAGAAAAATGTTGTCCTTACTTTTTGGAGCGGTCGGCTCATCGGTAACGACCCACTTTTTCAAATCACTATCGAACTGCAAATTAATTTCTGCGTTTTCAATGTCACGACCGACACAGAATAGTTTAGCATTGCGACTGCCACGCTTTGTTTCGATCAGAACCATACTTCCGTCTACACAGCCGCTCAGTCCTGTCGAACCTGAGATCATATTGAACGGGTCGCTGTCTTTGCATTTTCTTGTGTGATGAACAACTATTATTGCGATTTCAAGTTTGTCAGCAAGTGCTTTCAGCACAGACAGCTCTTTGTAATCTGAACCATAGCTTGAATCAGTATCGCTGCGAACCATTTGCAGAGTGTCAATGAACACAATTTTTAGACCGCAATGTTCAATTTTAAAACTTTCGATTTGTTCTTCAAGTCCGTTGCCGATAGATTCAGACATAACAGAGAAGTACAAATTTTCAGTTGGCACATCAGTTATTTCATACAAGCGATTTTGAATACGAACGTAGCTATCCTCTAAACACAAATACAATGCCGTGCCCTGCAATGTTTTCTGACCTAAAACACTTTCTCCTTTCGCTATTGACAAGCACATATCAAGTGCCAGCCAAGACTTTCCGACCTTTGGTGCTCCTGCTAAGATATACAGACCTTGTGCAAGCAAGCCGTCTATAACGAACTCTATCGGCTTGTACACCGTAGTCATTATTTCTTCGCAGGATTTTGAGTTAAATTGTTTCAAGTTATCAGTCCTCCTATTCTGTTTTCAAGTTGCCGTTATTATATATGTAGTCTATACAAACAAAAGAGCTCGCACATATTTCAGATTCACGATTTGGCAACAGGATATAGTTATCCTGTTGTTTTAAATCGTGCCTGATAATATGTACGAGCTTACAGCTCTAAAGTAGTTGATTATGTGTTTTTTATGTATGTGGTAGGCAGATTGTTTTATTTTATAACTTTTATTATATATCATAACATATAACAATTTGTTTGTCAATAGATTTGCTCATCGGCTATTTCAATTTTCGTGTTGCTGCCGTCCTTTTTAAGGGAAGATGCAAACGTCTGTGTGTTTATTATCATAACATTTATTCCGAAGTCAGATGGAAAGTTGTCAAGCTGGTTGAGATTAAAGCTATTATATATGAAAAACGTACTTTTTTGCTGTGACCTTTCATAAAGTGGTCTTCAGTTATCTCAAGGTTGTATACACCCTCACGGTTTAGATCACGGACAAAGCCCAAAGAGTGAATAGGTAGTTGTCGTTATCCTGCCACTTGTCTAGCAGATATTCCTTGTGTCTTTCATAGATAAGACAGTAACTGTCTTTATAGTAATGTGTGTTCTTGGTGAAGTTTGGTGTGGCATTGAGCTAGGTGATGTATGTGGGTGTGACTGTGTTAGCAGTCTTGATGTTTTCGTAAACGTGGTCGATACCTACAATCAGGACGTTATTGTATCTTTCCATTCGATATCCTATGTAAAGATATGTTTTTATAATCGGCTCTGAGATATTTGTGATATCTCCTGAACCTGAGAATAGTATGTATCTTTTTTTCGTGGCTTAGAGTTGTTCGTCAGTTGCAGGGAAATAGAAAAATGTTTCTTACAAAGCGAACATGTTCATATCTGCTTGGATTTGGCATATTACACAAATAAGCAGTCCGCATAACCATTGCATTGATTATGAATAAATAAAAAGGAGCAAGGTTTCCGAAACCTTGCTCCTTTTTATTTATTCACTTACTATATTTCTTGAAATTCTCCGCCTGTTCCAGCACTTCCTTGTAAACATCATCAATGGTTACAGGGGGATAGTCAAACTCATCAAGCAAAAGAATCAGGTCAACTTGCAGATTTGCTTTAATATCTTCACGGGTTGCCCAATCGGTATATCGTGCCTTATCATCTACAATGATTTTTATACGCTTTGAAAGCTCTATCATTTTATCTTCGGGATATTCAAACTCATACTTCTTGGCAACAGAGCTTAGAATATCATAAAACGCCTTCTCCTCAAAGTCAATCCCCATATCCATAAATGAATCCTTCTCGGTTTTTAACTCTGCAAGGAGTTTTGCAAGTTGTTCGGCAACATCATCAAGTACTTCGTTGGCATATGCCTCATCGCGTCTTCGGTTATTATATTCATCAACAACGTGTTTAAGGCGTTCTGAAAATTCTATGCCTTTGATTTTATTAACCCTTTTATATTCCTCTATTGCTTGAGACAGAAGTCTTTGAAGTATTTTTATTTTGGTATTAGGTAGCTGAATAGCGTTTATCCTGTTTATATACTCATCGCTGAAAAGATCAACTTCTATATGTTTACCGGATTCAAACAGCTCCTCTATTCCGTCTGATTGTATAGCACCTTCCAACAATTCACGGACACGGGAATTCATTTGAGCTATATCTGGTACATCACCCTTAGTCAACTTAAAAAGAATCGAGCGAACAGCACAGTAGAAATGGATATAGTCCTTATCTTTATCAGAGAACTTGTCGCTTGAACTACAGAGGTTAAATGCTTGTTTCATTCGTCTTACTGCCGCCATAAATCTTGTTTCAAGTTCGTTGGAAAACTGTACATACTCTACAGCTCTGTTTATACAAGCAAGCTGTTGTTTGGGAGTACCTGTAAAGAAATCATCACTATTGAAATTATGAAACATTTGACCGAGGACATCGAGCTGATCCTTTACTATCTTTACAGACTCCTCGATGCCTTCAAATTCATCGCACTCAAAGTTGGTGTATTTCTTCAGAGCAATATTCATATTTTTCTTGATTCCGATATAGTCAACAATCAAGCCCTTGTCTTTTCCTTCGTATACTCGGTTGACACGGGAAATAGTTTGTATAAGGGTATGCTGCTGAATTGGTTTGTCTATATAAATCGTATCAAGTGCAGGAACATCAAAGCCTGTGAGCCACATATCTACAACGATAGCAATCTTGAAATTTGACTTGACGTTTTTGAACTGGCGGTCAAACTCTTTTCTATCGTCTTTGGTACCGAGCATATCATAAAGCTCAGGTTCATCATCTTTATTTCTCGTCATAACGAGCTTAATCATTTCGATAGGTTTAAGCTCTTTCTTGTCCTTCTCTGTCAGCTCCGTTCCGTCAGGACATAGCTTCTTTTCAGTCCATTCAGGTCGAAGCTCTTTTATTATTTTATAGAAACGATATGCAATATGCCTGTTGGAGCATACGAACATAGCTTTTCCTGCAACAGTAGCGCCCTCTGCAACACGGGTTTCATAGTGACTGATAAAATCTTCTGCAACAGCACGGAGACGTTCTGGATCACCAATAATAACATCAAGTTTAGCGACAGCTTTCTTGCTTTCCTCTATCTGATGTTCGTTAGAACCTTCTTCGGCACATTGGTCATAATATTCCTCAATTTCTCTTACTCTTGCCTGATTGAGGGTGACTTTGGCTGCACGTCCGTCATAAACAAGATTTACTGTAATACCGTCCTCAACAGCTTCGGTCATAGTATAGGAATCAACAACTGCACCAAACACTTCTATCGTAGCATCAATAGGAGTTCCTGTAAATCCAACATAGGTTGCATTGGGCAGGGAGTCATGCAGATATTTAGCAAATCCATATGTTTTATTAACTCCCTTAGTGGTGATTCTCAGTTTTTGGTCAAGGCTGACCTGACTTCTATGTGCTTCATCGGAAATGCATATCACATTACTGCGGTTGGTAAGGAGCTTTATGTCCTCAGTGAACTTCTGAATTGTGGTAAGATATACGCCGCCGCTTGTTCTGCCCTGCAATTCTTCTCGAAGCTTTTCACGGGACTCTATGTTGACAACGGTATCATCACCAATATAACGCTTTGAAGATAAAAACTGCTTGGAAAGCTGATCGTCCAAGTCGGTACGATCCGTGATTACAACAATAGTCGGACTATGCAGTGCCTTCGACTTCATCAGCATACGGGTAAGAAATAGCATTGTATAGCTCTTACCACAGCCTGTTGCTCCGAAATATGTACCGCCTTTTCCGTCACCGTCTGGACGAAGGTGAGTTCTTATATTATCAAGGAGCTTGGTGGCGGCGAAAAACTGCGGATAACGGCACACTATCTTCACATCTCTATCTGAGTTATCGGGGAAGTATACAAAGTCTTTGATTACAGCTAAAAGGCGGTCTTTTCGGAACATACCCTTTACCATTGTCAGCAAGGAGTTGATGCCGTCAAGCTCTGTGTCCGAAGATTCGATTTTTCTCCACGCATAGAAGAAATCATATGGCGAGAAGAACGAACCATACTTATTATTTGCTCCGTCGCTTATAACAACGAAGGCATTATACTTGAAAAGCTCAGGTATATCTCTGCGGTAGCGAACAGTAAGCTGTGTGTATGCGTCCATAATTGTGGTATCTTCACGGACAGCACTTTTGAATTCAAACACTACAACAGGAATACCATTTATAAAGATAATGGCATCGGGTATGCGTGTCTGATTATTCATACCCTCGATCTCAAATTGATTTACGATCTTAAATATATTGTTTTCGGGAGTTTCAAAGTCAATGAGGCTGATATACAGATCTTTTTGTGATCTGTCTTCACGATTAAGGATAAAGCCATCGCATAGACGTTTATACACTGCTTTGTTAGCATCATATATAGTTCCTGATATATTGCGAAGACTAAGGACGATACCATCAATTTCGCTGTCACTGATACCCTCGGAAGAATAGTGATCATGCAGATATTTTCGCAAATCATCAGCAAGCAGGACATCAGACTTATTTCTGATGATGCTTTCGCCATTTATGTAGGTGTATTCCTCGTCTTGAAAAAGCTCCATAATGGACATTTCTAAGGCGTGTTCGTTGAAGTTAGTCATTTAATCACCCCGTTTTATAATCGAGTAATCAATGTTGCAAGTAAATTCGCAGTTAATCCTCCTCCGGCAGTGATAAGAAAATCCCTTAATCCAACTAAACCGGATTTAATAATGCTTGGCTTTTTGTCGCAATCTATTTTATCACGAATATCCGACAATAGTTCCAGTGCTGTTTCTATGTCATCTGTTGAAATCTCATTTGTATTTTTTATTTCATCAGCAATCTTACTTAATTCATTGCCTAATTCTTCTTTTGATATCGAAACTGTATTATTATTTCCAGCTACTATGGGACTATTATTTGCAGTTCCATTAACGACATTCGTGCTCCCATAATAATTGTTTATAGTCTGCGGAATAGATTTTGCCTGTTCTTTTTCTTTTTCTGAATAAGAGTCCCATTTTGATATCCCAGATTTGTTTTTGAAAAATTCGCAATCGTGTTCTTTATAAGCAAATCCTACTGGAGGAATATACTTTTCTGGATGGTTACAAAATTCTATCGTTTTTTTCAAAAATTCATTCCATTCAATTCCAAAATAAGCACATTCATAGCATGTCATTCTTCCACCAACTTTCTACCACACATCGGGCAAAATTCAATTTCCATTGCTATCGCTACGTTCATTCCATTGCTACAACATTTAGCATACTGTGGACATTTATCAATATGGCATTGAATAACATTTATATAGCCCAATTTTTTGATTTTAAATTCTCCATATGCAGTTTTATATGATTCTTTCCCATTGCAAAAATCACACATTTCAATTACTTCCTAATAAACCTATGTTCACAATCTTCCAAAGTTGTTACTTCTATCATTTCCGGTTCATGTCTGCAAATTCTTCCGTTTGAATCAATATGTGGTTCCAGTTCTATCTTTGTACGTAAACCATATGGAGTTTTGCAATAAGGGCACGCTTTCTTGTCACTTTCAATTGGTGCGCCACAATTTACACAGTTTAAAATCATGCTCATACCTCTAATTAAAGCACCTTACTAAGCGGATATACAAAATTGATGTGGCGTGGATTTGCACCACGCAGGAGTGTACAATCTGGTCATCTATGTTGTCGGTTTCAACCAATTCTCTACGACAATTCCGTTTACCTATTCCGTC
>OKVB01000335.1_pt1 | contig 26776 bp, 18 predicted proteins | sample 1606651 | NCBI WGS metagenome assembly OKVB01 (sample SAMEA3882518, study PRJEB24775) | human gut metagenome | biome: human-associated habitat; feature: intestine environment; material: feces | place: Netherlands | collected 2009/2010 | reverse complement strand
GCTACCCATTCCCGCACGCAGGCAACGTTTTTATCGATCCAGCCGGTGTTCAGAGGCTTGAAGATCTCCTTGCCCCGGTACATCCGGCTCATTGCTTTTCGTTGGAATTCCGTTGCTTTTTTCGACATGATCGCACCTCATTTTCGTGCCGTGACGCACAGCCAGCCTGCTTTATTCTTGTGTATCTGCACCTCGTGAAAGCCCGCCTGTTCCAGATATGCTTTCAGCTCGGTACCCTGATAAATGGTCATGCCGTTAATGATCTTCGTCCACTTCTCGTCCTTGTCTGTGTCGCCATTGCTCTCGTTGCAGATAAAAAATGTCCCGCCGGGCTTCAGTACCCGCCAGACCTCACGGAAGCACCGCAGCAGATCCGGCCAGAAATAGACGGTTTCAAAGGCCGTGACCGCATCAAACCAGTTATCCGCGAACATCATATCTGCCACGCTGCCTTGCAGAACGGCGCAGCGACCATCAGCGATGGCAGTCTCGTTGACCTTTTTGGTTTTCTCCACGCTGACGAGCGAATAGTCAATGCCCTTGACGATCCCCTGCGGGCATTTTTTCAGCAGCCGTCGGATATTTACCCCACCGCCGCAGCCGCAGTCAAGCACCTTATCGTCCGGAGCAAGCTCCAGAAAGCGAAGCCCCCACCGCGCCACAGGGCTGTGACTCAGGTTCATCATGACCACCATGAGTTTCCCGCCAAAGCCCGCAGGCTTGCGGGTATTCTCAAAAAAGGACATTGTAAAGCCTCCTCGTTTTCTAATGGTGAGCCAGCCGGAGCGATTCCTCGCGGCGCTCGGATCATCCGGCGCCGATTCCGTTTCATCCCTCCGGCTTCAGGAATTTTTCCGCATAGTGATCGAACAGCTCCGGGTGCACCAAGACCAACTCTGCGTGGGCCATTTTGGGAATTCCGTGGACCCGAATCTGCGGAAAATAATGCTTCATAAACCGAATATTGTACCTACGGTCTTTCTTTTCATCGCAGCCGTACCAATAGGTGATTTTTGTGCCGCATTCGGCAGGCACTTTCGGCAGAGCGTAATTGTTGGCAGACCAGAATATGTTTCGGATCGTCCGGTTCGAGAAGGTTTTGAGGTACCGCTCCATCGCATTATACTCTTTCCTGCTGTCATGCCCCGGCGGAGTAAACCGTTCCGGCGGAAATGCCGCTTCCAGCACCTCACGGTTGCTTGCCACCGTTCTGAAGGACAACACATCCCGCGCCAGCAGCAGCTTTCGCACCAGAAACGGCAGGCGATAGGGAGTCATACCGCCGTCAATGATTGCCCGGCCAACGGAAATTTCCCCCAAGGCCAGCAAACGGGTCAGACACGCACCACCCAGAGAGCAGCCGTAGGCAGCATCCAAATGGGAAATGCCGTGGACATTCAGATATTGGGTCACCTCGTCCACAGTCTGCTCCACGGAAGTAAAGTCTCCCGGATATTCCGGCTGGTGACCGTCGAACACCACCTGAAAAATATGCCACCTTTGGGACAGGACCGCAATGGTGTCCGCAAATGCCCATACGGGCTCTGCCGTGCAGGGAAAAAACAGCAGCGTTTCTCTATGCTCCCGTCCGCACTCCAAAATTTGCACCGTTTACTCCTCCTTCTTCACATATTCCGCATATGACCCGGCATTCCGATCCCGGAGGCCCTTGTGTTCTTGCATCGCTGTCATCCTCTTTCGTGGTTAGATTGGTCTAACCATCGCCCGTGAATTCACGCGATTAGAGGCGTCTAACCGTCATGCCTTGAAAAAGCCGCAGTTCTGCGGCCTTTCGGCTTATTCAAATAGCTCCCTGCAAGCGCCGTACACCAGTGCTTCCAGCACCTGCGGATACAATTCCCCGATCTGCTCCTTATGGGAAACTGTGAGGATCAGTCCCCGCACCGTCGCAGCGGCCAAAGAAGCGCCGCGCCTTGGCATCAAATCATATTTTTCAAAGAGCTGACGAATGTGCGTTTCGTCATCGTGGTAATGTTCCTCTTTGACGCCCTCCGGCAATCTCTGTAAAAGCAACTTGGCGTCATGTTCAATGAAAACCATGTCGCCGGTATCGGACAGCCGCCGGCAGACGGCAAGAACCGCCTTTGCCGCACGCTCCGACGGCGGCAAGCCGTTTGCTTCGCTCAGTGCATGGTCAGCCACTCCGTAAAGCTCGGAGTGGATACTTTCCAGAACCGCGAAGAAAAGCATTTCCTTGGATTCGTAGAATTTATAAAACGAGCCTTTTGCGATACCGACAGCCTTTGTCAATTGATCCACTGAGGTTTTCTTCATCCCCAGCGTGACAGCACAATGTCTCGTTTCCTTCAGCAACGCCTTGCGGAGCTGCTCAGTCTCGTAATCGGTAAAAGCCAAGGTTGCACCCTCCCTGAAAATATGACCGCTTCGGTTCTTCTGGTCATATTATACCGCGCTTTTTCTGGTTTGCAAGGGGTGTAGAGAAAAACATACGCATTTTAACAAAAAATTATTTTCCCTTAACACATTATTTCATGAAGGCGCTCCTCTTCCTTTGGCAAAGAACTGCACCCCCCTAAAATCAAAATGCACCCCCTCCAAACTGTAATTGCACCCCCTTAACGGGTTTCTATCAAAATTAGAGTCATTTGCCATAAGTCCACTGTAATTTTGATAGAATTACGGTGGACTTTTTCTATGCCAGAAAACCGCTTGAAATAAGGCTTTTCGGCTGTTCAGGCGCATAAGCGAACCCCGCTGTAGGCAATTCTGCGGCGGGGTTTTGTGTGTTTTATGGTTGTTTCAGCAGTATGAGCTGTTGTAATCGTTAAACAACCGTTGTAATCGTTAAATTGTCAGCGTATTCGTTAAATCACTGAGAGTAATCGTTATATTGCCAAGTCAACATTGCTTTAAAACTATATGCGCCAAAAAAATGTGGTTTTTCAGCGACAAGTGTATACATCTCGCTTTTTCTGTGATATAATAATTAAAATATGCTCAGAATCCCCGTTGCGATGCACAACGTCGCCGACGAGGACATCTACCGCCCGCACGCCTGGTCCGCATTCGACACAAAGGACCTCGAGAGCGCGGACTACAGAGCCTGCGCCGCCTACGGCCCGCTGTATAAGTAAGATGAAAATAAAAAGTTCCGTCCGGGAGACCGGGCGGAATTTTTTATGGCTTCGCAAAGCTTTTTAATTTTTCAGTCCCGCTCCCCTCGAATAAACGGAATTGCAGAAAGAAGCGAACTCAGCGCAACGGGCAGAGTATACAGCATGAACAGAAGCGTCATCAGATTTGAATATCTGCCGTCGAGCCTCGGGATTCCGCCGTTTGCAATAAAATCGTTAAGCGCCGCCGTTTCAGAGGATGAAAATTTGACGACGGCATAGCCTATGCTCGCCGCGAGCGACGATAAACCGGTACCAATCTTGACAATGAATGTATGCGCGGAGAAAAACAGCGCGTCCGGTCTGTTACCTGATATTTTTTCTTCAAGGTCAACGGCTTGTGAGATTATCAGCGTCTGAACGGTCGAAGAAATGCTTACACAGCTTCCGATTATAAGTGTAAGTACGAACATTGCAACCGTTTGCGGAATGTTCGTCATATTTTGAGGATATTTAACATACAGCGCAAATAGCAAAAGATTCGGAAAAATGTTTATCAGATTGACGGCGGCAAAGAGCCTTTTTGTTCCGTATTTTTTAGATAAACTAGGGACTGCTGCCGCCGAGATTACCAGTCCCACAATACTTCCCACTCCGAAAAGTGCCGTATAAATCAGCGACATCTGCGGGTTTTTGCTTGCAAAATAATAGGTTACCAGCGGAGTGAGGATAACACCGGTCATGGCTTTCAGACTGCCCAAAAATCCCGATATACTGATTTTTCTGAGCAACGGATTTGTAATAAAATATCTGAGCTGACCCGAATTTTCGCTGCGCTCGGCAGAAACCCTTTCCACCGAACCGATTGCGGTAAACTGAAAAAGCGCCCCGCCGATGATTGAAAACGCGGCAACCGTTATAAGAAAAGCATTTCGCTCATCCACTGCACTTCCGCCGAAAACTGCCGACAACGCAAAAGCAATCGGCTGAACGGCAAGCGTGCTTATACCGCTCGCCATTCCACCTATCGGACGTAGCGAAAGCACCTTTGTTCTGTCGCCCTCATCACTTGTGAGCACTGACGGATACGCGGTTATCGGAATATCGCCGATTGTAAACACAACTTCCCATATTATGTAAAACACAAACGCAGATAACACTATTAAAATATTTTTAGGCATACTGTTTTCCGCGGAATAAATTCCGTTACTGAAACAGAGAATCGTCAGTATTGCTGTGGGAATCGGCACTGCGATAAGATAGTCCTTTAGTTTATGTTTTCCTCTGCTTATCATCGCTCCGATAAACGGGTCTTTGACGGCGTCAAATATTCTCGCAACACTTAATATCAGACCGACCCATACGGCAGGAATCAGAATCGTGAACTGAAGATAATATGCGAGCACGGATGTGACTGTTCCGTATATGATATTCTGACCGGAAAGACCCAGAAGATACCGGAACTTTTCTTTTTTCGTGTAAGTTGTTAACATGGTTTACCTCTTTACATACTTTTGGTATGTTTAATATTAATATATATGGGAGGGGTAAAACCCTCCCGAATATTTAAAGATTGATATCGCTGTTCATTTTGTCGAGCAGCGGATAGATGTCGGAAATGTCAAGCCCGATAGACTTTGTTATACCGCAAATAAACTCAAACTTTGCTTTCAGCTCTTCGTTGTCAACAGGAAAAACAAGCGGGTTTATCCAAATATTCGCGATAAGCGAAACCGCCTCGGCAGCCTGCTTCGGGAACATGACCGACAGAGATCCGTCCCTAACGCCCTCTTCGATAACCGGTTCAAAAGCATTAGGTGCTATATCGTTTACGGAGCGCAGAACAAGGTCGCTGAGCATCTGCGGCATATTCTGCAAATGCACTCCCAATTTTCTGAACTGCTGTTCCTGCTCATCCGTCAGAGCTGCAGCAAGCATACGCTTGAGCTTCTCTCCGCCCGTAATACCGGTATCGGATTGAATTTTACGCCAACTCGCAGACAGCGTATTTTTTGCAAAAAGCCGTTCTATGACCGCATCAAGAATATCCTGCTTTGAACTGAAATGGTGATATATCGCGCCCTTTGTGAGTCCGCCCAGTTCATCGATGATATCCTGAATCGTTGTGTTGTCGTATCCCTTTTCTATAAATAAACGCTGGGACACATCGAGGATAAGATTTACCGTTTCCTCCGGATATTTATTTCTGCTCATATTCGCTCCTTACATACTTTCGGTATGTATATAATAGCAAACTCAAAAACAAATGTCAACAGGTTATATAAAAATGGGTACTTAAAGCTGTTTGCAGGATAAGTGTTAGAAATGCTACCGAAAACTAAAAAGAAAAAAGCCCTTCAAACTCCAAAAGCTCAGAGTTATCAAGGCTTTTAACTTGGCGCGCTGCAAGGGATATAGTCGGCTGCGCCGCCTTGCGTGCTCGGCGACCGCTGCTGCGCAGCAGTACCCGCCTCACACTTCGCGGCTAAAAACAGTCCGCCGGACTGTTTTCTCAACGCCGCTCACCCTCTCAGGGTTCGAATCCCTGACCTTTTGGTTCGTAGCCAAACACTCTATCCAACTGAGCTATCAATACATAAGATATAATCAAAGAATCGTTATAAAAAATGATGTAGTTTACGATATGAACTGCACCATTTGCTTTGCATCCCCTTACCCACAATGCACCCTCTAACTTTCAAAGGGGGTGCATTGTATTAAAATTAAAGTCATTTGCCATAAAAAACAGGGCATAGCAAAAGCTATGTCCTGTTTTTTGCTTGAAAGTAAAAACGGGATTCGAACCCTTACAATCTTTTGTAAGACGGAGTCTTGCTAGCAGAAGTTTATAATATAAAAACAGTAAATTCTACAATAAAATATTTTTATCCGACAGCTTAAGCTGCACCATTTGTGTCATTCGATGACATCTTGTCCGAATGTCGTTTTTGTGATAAAATATATATTATTAAAAATATGTTTGTAGGGCGATATAAGATAAAATCGCCTGCAAAAATACTGATTATACGGAGAATTATATGGAGCTTATACGTTTGAGAGACAGCAGGGGAAAAATATTTGATACCGCAATGAAGCTCTATGAAAAAAGCTTCCCGAAATACGAGCGGAGGTCATATGACGCACAGCAGAGGGCCATGTATGATGAGCAGTTCCATTTTGACCTTATATATGATGAGGGCGAGTTTATAGGCGAAGTGCTTTATTGGGATACCGACAGCTTTATATATATTGAGCATTTTTGTATTTTATCCGAAAAGCGCAACCGCAAGTACGGAGAGCGCACACTCTCGATGCTGCAAGGCTGCAATAAAACCATTATTTTGGAAATCGACCCGCCGAAGGATGAAATATCCGTTCGCCGTCGCGGATTTTATGAGCGAAACGGATTTAAATTAAACGACTTTGAGCATTTTGCACCGGCTTACACAAGGGGAGGCTCTGATTTTGAGCTTAAAATTATGACGTATCCCGGTAAAATCTCAAAGGAGCTGTATGATGATTTTTATGAGTTCCTTTGTGCCAAGGTAAAAATGTACATTTGACTGCGGTGCTTTTAACGGCGTGAGCTGTAAAGGTTAATTCCGCCGTGATACATATTGAGTTAAACGTCGCTGTTAAAAAATGCACGCGTTTCTTTGCGAAAATAAATATCTGTTTACAGAATATATTGATTTTTTTACTCTTTTGTTGACATTGTACATAAAAATGTTATAATAAAAGCACTATGATTTAAATGAGGTGGAACAATATGGGAGCTAAAAAAACCGTAATGCTGACCGGTGCCTCCGGTCATATGGGTTTCCACGGTTTTAAGGAACTTTACGCTAAGAAAGATAAGTTTAATCTTGTTCTTTTACTTCGCGGAAGTGAAAAAAACCGTGTTAAATTCAAGGATTTTGAAAATGATCCTTCAGTCAGAATAGTATGGGGCGATCTTACAAACTATGAGGATGTTCTCAACGCAGTAACAGGTTCTGACTATATTCTTCATGTAGGCGGCATGGTTTCTCCGGCAGCTGACTGGAAACCGTACAGAACACAGAAAACAAATATAGGTGCTGCTCAGAATATCTGCAAGGCAGTTCTTGCTCAGCCGGATCCCGACGCTGTTAAGGTCTGCTACATAGGCACCGTTGCCGAAACAGGCGGTCGTAACTATCCTATCCATTGGGGACGTTGCGGCGATCCGCTCAAGGTTTCGGTATATGACCATTATGCTGTTTCTAAGTGCATAGCAGAGCGTGTATTCGTTGAGAGCGGTATTAAGAATTGGGTTGTTATGCGTCAGTCGGGCATACTTTATCCCAACATTCTTAAAAATATGGATCCTATTATGTTCCACGTTCCGATCAACGGCGTTCTTGAGTGGTGCACCGTTGAGGATTCGGGTCGTTTGCTTGCCAACCTCTGCGATGAAGATGCAAAAGGCAACCTCGGTTCCGACTTCTGGAATCACTTCTACAATATAGGTTCAGGTAAGGAATACAGAATTTCAAACTATGAGTTTGAGTGCCTTCTTCTCGGTACTCTCGGTCTTGCAGGCCCCGAAAAGCTCTTTGACCCCAACTGGTTTACAACGAAGAACTTCCACGGTCAGTTCTATGCAGACGGCGATAAGCTTGAAAACTTCCTTCACTTCCGTGAGAACCTCCCCGTTAAGGATTACTTCAACCGTCTTGCAGATCAGGTTGAATTCTACTTTAAAATTCCGAGATATCTTCCGAAGAACCTCGTTGCAGCTTGCGCGAAGCCCTTTATGAAGAAGATTGCCAAGACTCCGGACTTCGGTACTCTTGACTGGGTTGAAAAGAACAACAAGCAGCGTCTTGACATCTACTTCGGCGGCATGGATGAGTGGAAGAAGATCCCGTCAAAGTGGGAAGATTTCGACATCATCAAGTTCGATAAGGATAACAGCGCGGCTGAGCAGTTTAAGCTTGACCACGGTTATGATGAGACAAAGCCCGAAGCAGAGCTTGACATTGAGGATATGAAGCAGGCTGCTAAGTTCCGCGGCGGCGAGTGCCTCTCCGAGACAATGACTAAGGGTGATATGGCTACTAAGCTTAAATGGAAATGCGGCCACTGCGGCGCAGAGTTCGAAGCAAGCCCCGCTCTTATACTTCTCGGCGGACATTGGTGCCCCGAGTGCTATATCCCGCATAAGGCTTGGGATTATGATGCTATCGCCAAGACAAACCCGTTCTTTGCTCAGGTTTGGTATCCGAACCACAGAAAAGACGAGAACAACCGTTACGACTTTGACGAGCTGTTCCACATAGACGGTGTTGCTTGGGACGACATTAAGAGATAATTTTGCAGAATTGCATAAAAGAACCGTGAGGTCTTATGACTTCACGGTTCTTTTTTTGTTTACATGATTATTCTATTCCGATAACCTTGTAATCCTTGTCCTCAACGGCTTTCTTGAGAACGTCATTGTCGATTTCACCTTTAAGAGTAACCTTTGCGGTACCGCTTACATGGCTTACTTCGGCTGACTCTACCTCGGGTAATTCTTCAAGAGCTTTCTTGACTGCAGCTTCACAATGTCCGCACATCATACCTTCGATTTTAATTGTCTTTTCCATAGCTTTTGATTCCTCCGTTACATTTTTTAAATGCTTTTTTATTTTATGGTCGTGGCTTGCGTCACGAAGCTTAAACAGATTAAGTCTCAGGGCATTGGTTACAACGCAGAAGCTTGAAAGGCTCATTGCCGCAGCTCCGAGCATGGGGTTCAGCGTAAGTCCGAGAGGGATAAATACGCCGGCGGCTATCGGAATACCTATCGTGTTGTAGAAGAACGCCCAAAACAGGTTTTCGTGTATATTTCTAAGCGTCGCTCTGCTGAGCCTTATGGCTGCGGGCACATCGGAAAGACGACTCTTCATCAGAACGACGTCGGCTGCATCTATGGCAACATCTGTGCCTGCGCCTATGGCTAAGCCTATGTCGGCTCTTGTAAGGGCGGGTGCGTCGTTTATTCCGTCGCCGACCATTGCCACCTTGCCGAGCTTTTTAAGCTTTTTGATTGCCTCTTCTTTACCGCTCGGTAAAACCCCTGCGATTACTTCGTCAACACCGGCTGATTTACCTATTGCGTTTGCGGTACGCTCGTTGTCGCCCGTGAGCATCACAACGCGTATTCCCATATTCCTAAGCTCTTTAACGGCTTTAGGGCTGTCGTCTTTAATGACGTCCGCCACGGCTATAATGCCGAGAAGCTTCCCATCCAGAGCGAAGAAGAGGGGAGTTTTACCATCGCCTGACAGCCTTTCGGCAATTTCCTTGATGCCGGGCGATATTTCGGCCTTTGTTTTTATGAAGTTGAGATTACCTGCGAATATATTCTTTCCGTTTACGGTGCCGCTGAGGCCGTTTCCGGGCAAAGCTTTAAAGATAGATACGTCGTCGCAGACGATATTTTTGCTCTCCGCATATGAAATTACAGCCTTTGCAAGCGGGTGTTCACTCTTCTTTTCAAGAGATGCCGCAGCTTTAAGAAGCTCATTTTCTGTTGTTTCACCGTTTGGGATAATGTCCGTAACTCTCGGCTCGCCCTTTGTTATTGTGCCGGTCTTGTCGAGTGCCACAATCTGTATTCTGCCTGTTTCCTCAAGAGACGCTGCTGTTTTGAAAAGAATACCGTTCTTTGCGCCGAGACCGCTGCCCACCATTATCGCAACCGGAGTCGCAAGACCTAAGGCGCACGGGCATGATATTACGAGAACCGAAATTCCGCGTGCAAGCGCATAACCTACGCCGTGACCGAGCAGAAGCCATATTACGGTTGTGATTACCGCGATAATTATTACAGCCGGGACGAATATGCCCGAAACCTTATCCGCGATTTTTGCTATCGGGGCCTTTGTGGCTGCGGCGTCGCTGACCATTTTAATGATTTGCGATAGGGTTGTGTCCTCACCTACGTGTATGGCACGGCATTTCAAAAATCCCGACCGATTGACGGTTGCCGCCGAAACCTTGTCTCCTGCGGCTTTGTCTACAGGAATGCTCTCACCGGTAAGCGCCGATTCGTCTACGGCACTTTCACCCTCGATTATCACACCGTCTGCCGGTATACTCTCGCCGGGGCGTACTAAGAATATATCGTCTTTTTGTACCGTGTCAATAGGCACGGTCTTTTCTTCGCCGTCTTTTAAAATTACCGCACTTTTTGGTGCGAGCTTCATAAGACTCTTTAATGCGTCGGTCGTTTTGCCCTTTGAGCGCGCCTCAAGGGTCTTGCCCACGGTTATAAGTGTGAGAATCATAGCGGCGGACTCAAAATAAAAGTCCATCATATAGGTGTTTACAGCCTGCATATCGCCGCGTGTCTGAGCGTCTGTCATCATAAAGAGAGCGTAAGTGCTGTATACGAATGCGGCGGTTGACCCGAGAGCTACGAGGGTATCCATATTCGGGGCTCTGTGCCACAGACTTTTAAAACCGCTGATAAAGAACTTTTGGTTTATTACCATAATTATAACGGTAAGCAAAAGCTGAGTAAGTCCCATTGCAACGTGATTGCCGTTATAAAAAGAGGGGAGGGGCCATCCCCACATCATATGACCCATCGAAAAATACATCAGTATTACAAGAAATCCGACTGACCAAAACAGACGCTTTTTTAGCTTTGGTGTTTCTGTGTCGCGGAGTGCGGATTCATCGGCACTCTCGGCGGCTTTACTTCCGCCTTTCTTAGATGCTCCGTAGCCGGCTTTTTGTACGGCGGATATTATAGCTTTGTCCGATGCCGTCCCTTCAACGCCCATGGAGTTGGTGAGTAAACTGACGGAACACGATGTTACGCCGGGCACTTTTGATACCGCTTTTTCAACTCTCGCAGAACACGCCGCACAGCTCATACCGGTGACGTTATACTGTGTCATTATTTTTTTACCTCCCGTGTCTTTACGGAAACAGCCTTGTAGCCTGCCGATTCAACAGCGTTTTTGAGCGTTTCGTCGTCAATTTTTCTGTCGAGCGAAACAACCGCTTCTTTTTTGTGAAGATTTACTCTCGCCGAAGCTCCGTCTATTTTGTTTATAGCTCGCTCAACGCGATTCCGGCAGTTTTCGCAGCTCATTCCGTCTATCGAAATTATCTTTTCTTCCGTTACGGGGCCGTCGAGCTTTTTGTGCTCGGGTCTTAATTCTCCGCCGCCACCGCAACAGCCGCCCTGACCTTTAAAGTGTTTCGCGCCGGAAACCGCCGCCAATACCACAACTGCTATGAGAATTATTATTAAAACAACGTTCATTATATTTTACCGTTCTTTCTTTATTTCATAAGTTTTTGAAGTGTAACCACAAGCTCGTCAATCACTTCGTCTTTGCCGTTCCTTATATCGTCGGCAACGCATGTTCTGATGTGATTTGCAAGCAGTTCTTTATTAAAAGCATTTATCGCGGCGTTTACGGCGGCGGATTGTATGAGTATATCCGGGCAGTAAGCGTTGTTTTCCACCATGCCCTTTATTCCGCGGATTTGCCCCTCGATTCGGTTAAGCCTGTGTATAAGCTTTTTATATTCCTCGGGGGAACGCTCCTTTTTTCGCTGTGAGCAGTGACAGCACTTTTCTTTTTCCATGAACCACACCTCGTCTCTATACCCTTAGGGGGTATCTTGAGTATATACCCGTGAGGGGTATATTGTCAAGTCTGATTTATTTTTTTGCTTTTATATGTGACTATGCTATGGCAAAACAAAAAAATACCGGAGTCTTTTTGCGACTCCGGTAATATCATTAAACCGTATTATTTCTTTATGCTCTCTATGGTAAAGGAATAAGCATATTTCTTGTTTGGATGGAGTATATACGGCTCACGCACGTGCGCGTCGCCGGGCATATCTCCGCCTACGCCGAGCTGAGTTAAATCAAAGTTAAACGTCGTAATATCCTTGTGCTTTAACTCATGAATATGCGTGGCTTTCTCAAGCTCATTCTGCGTGTAATGCCAGGCGCTGAATGCGAGCGGAGTGTTGTACGGAGCGGTAAATTTAAGGCCCTTGCCGTCCTTGTCGGTTATTTCGACATAACGGACGTCAACTCTGTTGCCGTTTTCCTGCGGACGCATATAGTGGTGCTCAAGGTCGTCAACGCTCATCTCGTGAATAGCTATTTTGCCGCCGGTTTTACGGTCGATATATGTTTCCTGTGGACCTCTGCCGTACCACTTTACGTAGTTGAGTTCGGGTATAAGCCCCATCTGCGTACCGAATCTCAGAAGTGTAAAGGCCTTTGGAGTACCCTCGTGGTTGACCTCGATTTTGCCGTCGGGATAGATAATATATTTCGATTTAACGCCCGAGAAGGAGAATACTGCCCAGTCTACATATATGATGATTTCGCCGTTTGCGCCCTCATCTATGGCTGTTATTGTGCCCTGTGCCGTATCGGTTGCGGTTCTCCATGTGTAATACGGATGAAGCGGAATAAGGAAGGGAACAAAGTTTGTAAGTGAAAAGTCGTTGTCGATAAGCGCGCGGAAGTAATTCGGCTTCAAGGGTGTTTTTAAATATTCCTTGCCGTCAAAGCGCAGCGAAACTATTTTGCCGTCGGTAACCTTTACCGTGAAGTTTTCACCCTGAATTGTAGCTGTTGTGCCTATCTGAACGCATTGAAGTTTACCCTTTGAATTATCGGGAAGAGCTTCGGGCATCTTCTTTAGAATTATCTGGTCAAACGACTGTTCATAGCCCTTTTCGCAGTAACGCTCCTTGTTTTTGCGAAGGAATGAGAATGTGATAATGCACTCGGCGTTCGGAAGATTATCGGAAGAGAACGGCACCGTGATGTCCTTTGAAGAGAGTGGGGAAACCGAAAGATTGTCGATAATACCCGATTCAATCTCTTTGCCGTTTGCGGTTACGGTCCATTTAAGGTCAAATTCCGAAAGGTCGGTGAATAAGTGCTTATTTTTAACGGTAAATTCTTTCTTTTCAAGGTCTTTTTCAATAACCTTCATTTCGGCGTAAACCTTTTTGACCTCATATGCCGACGGGTGAACCTTTCTGTCGGCGGCAATTATACCGTTTGCACAGAAGTATGTGTTACTGCCTGTCATAGCGGTTGTGTTGGGAAGTTGGAAGGGTCTGCGCGGCTCTGATTTTTCAAAGTCCGTACCGTAAAGCCAATGATCTCCGTCGGGAGCCTTGTAGCGAAGAGCCTGGTCTACGAAGTCCCAAATAAATCCGCCGCACATATTATCGTATTTCTCGAAGTCATCCATATATTCCTGGAAGTTGCCGAGGCTGTTTTCCATTGCGTGCGCATATTCGCACAGTATTACGGGCTTCGTGTAAGCCTCTTTCGGAATGGGCTTTGAATCTGCGGCGAGCTGGTTTGCAACGTTATCGTAAAGACTTATGGTGATTGGCTCGCGATTGCCGAGCTTTTCCATAATGTCGGGGAGGGGATACATTCTCGATATAACGTCGCTCTTTGTTAGGTCAAAATCGCCCTCATAGTGGAACTGCCTCGTTTTGTCAAGCTCCAAAGCGGCTTCCTTCATCTTAGCGAAGTTTGTGCCGTCGCCGGCCTCATTGCCGAGTGACCACATAAATACGCAGGCGTGGTTTCTGTCGCGAAGTACCATTCTCTGCATTTTGTCCACAACCGCATTAGTCCATACGGGATTGCTTCCCGGAACGCCCTTTCTGCGGACGCCGTGACTTTCCATATCGCATTCGTCCATAACATAGAAACCGTATTCGTCGCAAAGCTCATAGAAGAACGGATCATCAGGATAGTGAGAAGTGCGGATAGAATTTATGTTGCAGCGTTTCATTATGTCGAGATCCTGATAATATCTCTCCTTCGGAACCGCCCAACCGTGATCCGGGTCGAAATCGTGACGGTTTACACCGCGAATCATCAGAGGCTGACCGTTAAAGAGGATTTTTTCTCCTACTATCTCAACCTTTTTGAAACCGAAACGGATTGACTTGTATGTTGTTGTTTTACCGGTTTTAAGCTCGATAACAAGAGTGTAGAGCTCCGGAGTTTCGGCACTCCATTTGAGCGGATTTTTTATTACCGCTTCAAGGTTTATTGTTTTGCTGTCTTTTCCGGCAATCGTGAATTCCTCCGAACCCAGCTTTTGCTTTTTGCCGTCTTTTTCAATATAAGCACTGAGCTTTGAAGCTTTGTCTTCGTCGTCGTAATTTATGATTTTTGCTTCAAGCTTCGTATCGCTGTCCTTGTAATCCTTATCAAGGTCGGTTGTTATAAAGAAGTCGCGAAGACAGGTCTTGGGCTCGGCGAAGATATATACCTCTCTGTAAAGACCGCAGAGAAGCCACATATCCTGATCCTCTATGTACTGAGCGTCGCTGTAACGGTAGCATTTTACGGCTACCTCGTTGATTCCGTTCTTAACATATTTTGTGATGTCAAATTCGTGCGGAGTCATGGAGCCTTGAGAATAACCTACAAAGCTTCCGTTTATATATACCTCGATTGCGGATTTGGCTGCGCCGAAGTGTAAAAATATTTCTTTTCCGTCGAAGTTTTCGGGCAGGGTAAAGGCGCGTCTGTAAAGACCGATTTCCTGCATATTGTGGTCAATGCAGGGAATTTTGCTCTTTTGACGGCTGATAGCCCTCGGAAAGGTACTTGCATAGTAATACGGAGCGCTGCCCGTACCCTCCGTTTGCCAAACCGACGGAACGGTTATGTATCGCCAATCTGAATCATCAAAGCTCGGCTCATAAAAATCAGGCGGACAGTTGTCTATGCCCATCTGCCAATGGAATTTCCATTTTCCGTTAAGAGTTACCTTGTAAGGCGACTCTTTTCTTTCCGCAGCATCGAGCGCATTATCATAAGAAAATGCGATGACGTGGCCGTCCTCTTTGTTTCTCTTGATAACGGCGGGGTTTTCCCAATCGTATCTTTTTTTGATCTCCATTTTCTTCTCCAATCTTTTTATACTGAATTTATACAAACAAATTAATAACAGCTTATTCCTTTTCCGCATCCTGCTTGTATGCGAGATATTCTATAAATTGCCTTGCGGTCCTCGGGCTTCTGCCGCCGGCTCTCAAAGCGTGAGCCTCCGCTTTCATTATAAGCTTGTCCTCCGGCATATCTATGCCGTATTTTTTTGCAAGTTCAACAACAATGCCCGAATACAGATTTTTGTCCGGTCTTGAAAACGTGATTTGCAAGCCGAATCTTGCCGAAAGGCTTGTAAGCTCCTGCATCGTATCCTGAATATGAACATCGTCTCCGTCACGGTCGGCAAAACTCTCTTTGACAAGATGACGGCGGTTTGATGTTGCGTATATCGCTATGTTTTTGGCTCTGCCGTTTACGCTGCCCTCCAAAATAGCCTTCAGCGCACCGAAGTCCTCATCGTTTTTGGTGAAGCTCAAATCATCTATAAATATTATGAATTTAAGCGGATTGCCCGATATTCTGTCCATTATGTCCGGCAGGGAATAGAGCTGATTTTTCTTAACCTCGATAAGTCTCAACCCGTCATCCTTAAATTCGTTCGCTATTGCTTTTACGGTACTGCTCTTACCGCTTCCGGCGTCTCCGTATAAAAGAACATTATTGCACGGTTCTCCCTTTAAAAGAGCCTTTGTGTTATCAATTACCTCGCTGCGCTCGCGCTCGTAACCGGAAAAATCCGAAAGTTTTTGCGTGTCGGGGTATTTAACAGGCACAATATCACCGTTTTTAATGATAAAGACGTGGTATTTTGCCCATATGCCGTATCCGGTTTTGGATATGTTTTTTATTCTGGAGAGATAAATGCTTTTTACATCGGTTTTCTCGGTAGTCCAGCCGGGGAGAGACTCATTTTCGAGATGCAGGCTCTTTTTAACATCGTCCGACCGCACGGCTGCCAATTCGTTAAGCGTGTCAAGCTCCATATTCAGAGCCTCGTCATAATGGCTGCCGAGCTTTTTGTGACCATACTTTAATATGTAAGCGTTTTCGTCCTCAAGAACGGCGTTTAAAACATATTTTGAAAAATTATCGGTTTCCGCAAATAGCTTCGAGAGAAAATCGGCATATAAGTAAACCTCTTCTTTTTCGCTCTTTTGTTCATCGGCAAGCTCGGTGAACGACTTGATGACATCGTCATTTAACAGATTTCTGAAAATGACAAGAGAAAAGAGCTTGTGCGAAAGCTCTTCAAAATTCAACATAATACAATAACATCTCCGAAAATAATCAAAAAAGACTTGACATATGCCATTGACAAGCATATAATAATAAACTGCTATAAAATGGAAGCATATGCTCTTGTCGTTTTTTTGTATTAGTAGTTTATCACAAAAAATCAATTAAATCAATAGCATATCACAATCAATTATTATAGTAATCTCCCGCCGGGTTGCAATTTGTCAATACCCTTGATTTTTGCGGTCGGCGTTTGGAATAATTTTGCGAACGGAGAGTGATAAGCCCTATGGTGAATGTCAAACCAGTAAAACTCGGAAGAAACACACGCATGAGCTTTTCTAAAATCAATGAGGTAATGGAGATGCCCAACCTCATCGAGGTACAGAAAAATTCCTATCAATGGTTTCTTGACGAAGGTCTGAAGGAAGTATTCCGCGATGTCGCAGATATTACGGACTATTCCGGCAACCTTGTTTTGAGCTTTGTCGATTACAGAATGGACGATGCTCCCAAATATACCGTCAAGGAATGTAAAGAGAGGGACGCGACATATGCTGCTCCTTTAAGAGTTACTGCAAGGCTGCTCAACAAAGAAACGGGCGAAATTAAAGAAAGCGAAGTCTATATGGGCGATTTCCCGCTCATGACAGACAGCGGTACCTTCGTAATCAACGGTGCGGAGCGCGTTATCATTTCGCAGCTTGTCCGTTCTCCCAGCGTGTACTACGGTATGACGCATGATAAAACGGGTAAAGAGCTCTACTCGACTACCGTTATCCCCAACAGAGGCGCATGGCTCGAGTACGAAACTGACCAGAACGACCTGTTTTATGTAAGAATTGATAAGAACAGAAAGATTTACATCACTACCTTTATCAGAGCACTCGGACTTTCCTCAAACGAAGAGATACTTGACTTTTTCGGCTATGACGAGAGAATCAAGGCTACTCTCGAAAAGGATACTACCATAAATACCGAGCAGGCTCTTATCGAAGTATACAAGAGACTGCGTCCCGGCGAGCCTCCCACACTCGAGACTGCTCAGGCACAGATTGATAATCTCTTCTTCGATCCGCACAGATATGACCTTTCAAGAGTAGGTCGCTATAAATACAATAAAAAGCTTGCAATCTCCGCTCGCATAGCCGGCTTTAAGGCTGATGAACCGATTATCAGCAATCTTACCGGTGAGATACTTGCGGAGCCGGGCGAAACCATAACCCCCGAGCTTGCTTACAGAATAGAGCAGGAGGGCGTTAATACCGCCGTTATAGTAACTCCGGAGGATAAAACCGTTAAGGTCTATTCAAACGGTATGGTTGACATCGGTGAGTATGTTCCCATGTTCACAGAGGCTGAGCTTGAGGATATCGGCATTAACGAGAAGGTACGCTTTACCGTGCTTCAGGAAGTGCTCGAAAAGTGCGGCGATGATAAGGATGCGCTTTCCGAGGAGCTTTCGGCTCGTTGCGACGACCTTATTCCGAAGCATATCATAATCGATGATATAATGGCTTCTATCAACTACCTCAATTGCATTGCGGACGGCGTAGGTACAACGGATGACATAGACCATCTCGGCAATCGTCGTATCCGTTCCGTCGGCGAGCTTCTTCAGAATCAGTTCAGAATAGGCTTTTCCAGAATGGAGAGAGTTGTAAAAGAAAGAATGACTCTTCAGGCGCAGGAGCCCGATAAGGTAACTCCCGCCGCTTTGATAAATATCCGCCCCGTTATGGCGGCTATAAAAGAGTTCTTCGGTTCGTCTCCGCTTTCTCAGTTCATGGATCAGACAAACCCCCTCGCAGAGCTTACTCATAAGAGAAGACTTTCCGCTCTCGGTCCCGGCGGTCTTTCACGTGACCGTGCAGGCTTCGAGGTTCGTGACGTTCATTACAGCCACTACGGCCGTATGTGCCCCATAGAGACCCCCGAAGGACCGAACATCGGACTTATCTCTTATCTTGCAACCTTTGCAAGAATCAATAAATACGGCTTTATCGAGGCTCCGTTCCGCCGCATAGATAAGGAAACGGGAACGGTGCTTGATGAGGTCACCTATATGACCGCAGACGTCGAGGATAACTACATGGTAGCTCAGGCTAACGAGCCTCTCGACGAAAACGGCAAATTCAAGCGCAAAAAGGTCAATGCCCGTTATCGTGACGAGTTTATGGAGATTGAGGCTTCGGAAGCCGACTACATGGACGTATCGCCCAAGATGGTAGTTTCCGTTGCAACCGCAATGATTCCTTTCCTTGAGAACGACGACGCAAACCGTGCACTTATGGGTTCAAACATGCAGAGACAGGCGGTTCCGCTTCTCACAACCGAGTCTCCCATAGTAGGAACCGGTATGGAATACAAGGCGGCGGTCGATTCGGGCACCGTAGTTCTCGCAAAGCGCGCCGGTACCGTAACCAAGGCTGATGCGGAAACTGTTGAAATCACTACGGATGACGGTTCGGTTGACCATTATGACATAATCAAATTTATGCGTTCTAACCAGGGCACATGCATAAATCAGCGCCCGATAGTTTCCGAGGGTCAAAAGGTTGAGGCTCATGAGGTTATAGCCGACGGTCCTGCAACCTCGAACGGCGAAATTTCACTCGGTAAGAATGCGCTTATCGGCTTTACCACTTGGGAAGGCTACAACTACGAGGACGCTGTTCTTATCAACGAAAAGCTTGTCCGCAACGATGTTTATACTTCAATTCATATAGAGGAATATGAGCTTGAGTCGAGAGATACCAAGCTCGGACCGGAAGATATTACGAGAGATATCCCGAACGTCGGTGAAGACGCTCTTTCCGACCTTGACGAAAACGGCATAATCCGTATCGGTGCCGAGGTTCACTCGGGCGATATACTTGTCGGTAAGGTAACGCCTAAGGGCGAGACGGAGCTTACCGCCGAGGAGAGACTTCTCCGCGCAATATTCGGCGAAAAGGCAAGAGAGGTTCGCGATACTTCCCTTCGCGTACCGCACGGCGAATACGGCATAGTAGTAAACGTCGAAGTGTTTACAAGAGAAAACAGCGACGAGCTCAGTCCCGGCGTTAATAAAGTAGTACGCTGCTACATCGCTCAGAAACGTAAGATTTCCGTCGGCGATAAGATGGCAGGCCGTCACGGTAACAAGGGTGTTGTTTCAAGAATACTTCCTCAGGAGGATATGCCGTTCCTTGATGACGGTACTCCGCTTGACATTCTTCTTAACCCCCTCGGCGTACCCTCCCGAATGAACATCGGTCAGGTGCTTGAGGTTCACCTCGGTTTTGCTTACCGCAAGCTCGGTCAAAAAATCGCTACACCGGTATTTGACGGTGCGCATGAATCCGATATTCGCGAGGCTCTTAAAGAGGCAGGCTACCGTGAGGACGGTAAGTCGATACTTACCGACGGCAGAACGGGTGAAAAGTTTGACAACCCCATAACCGTAGGCGTTATGTACTTCCTTAAGCTCCACCATCTTGTTGACGATAAGATTCACGCAAGAAGCACGGGTCCGTATTCACTCGTTACCCAGCAGCCCTTGGGCGGTAAAGCTCAGTTCGGCGGTCAGCGTTTCGGTGAGATGGAGGTTTGGGCCCTTGAGGCTTACGGCGCAGCTTATACTCTTCAGGAAATTCTCACCGTTAAGTCGGACGATGTTGTGGGCCGTGTAAAGACTTACGAGTCGATAGTCAAGGGTCTCAACGTTCCGAAGCCCGGTATTCCGGAGTCGTTCAAGGTTCTCATTAAGGAGCTTCAGTCGCTTGCTCTTGACGTCAAGGTTCTTGACGCAAATAACGAGGAGATTGACCTTAAACAGACCTACGACGACGATGATGTTACTCCTACGATGGCTGACAACGAAGCATTTTCAGAGGTCAACGACGCTTCTTATGATGACGGTTATATTCCTGACAGAGAAGAAGACGCCGACGAATACGAGAATGACGATTATACAAGCGATTCCGAAGACGGTTTTGATTCGGATGACCTCAATGACGAGGATTTCTGATTTCACGTTTCGCAGATTTCTGAAAATTAATGGAAGAAAGGTAAAGAGCCAATGGAAAATATAACCTTTGAATCAATAAAAATCGGTCTTGCTTCACCCGAACAGATCAGAGAGTGGTCTTACGGCGAGGTCAAAAAGCCCGAAACCATAAATTATCGTACCTTAAAGCCCGAGCGCGACGGACTTTTCTGCGAAAGGATATTCGGACCCACAAAGGACTGGGAGTGCCATTGCGGAAAATACAAGAGAATTCGCTATAAGGGTAAAATATGCGAGCGCTGCGGAGTTGAGGTTACCAAATCCAAGGTAAGACGTGAGAGAATGGGCCATATCGAGCTTGTCGCTCCCGTTTCGCATATTTGGTATTTCAAGGGTATCCCGTCAAGAATGGGACTTATCCTTGACATTTCTCCGAGAGAGCTTGAAAAGGTTCTCTATTTCGCAAAATATATTGTCACCGATCCCGGTGATACAGAGCTTAAAAAGAAGCAGATACTCTCCGAAAAAGAGTATCTCGATATGAGAGAGAAGTATGAGGATGACTTCAAGGCCGGTATGGGCGCCGAAGCCATCAAAGAGCTTCTCTGCGAAATCGACGTTGACGCGCTTACCGAGCAGCTCCGTGAGGAGCTCTCCGAGGCGTCGGGTCAGAAGAAAGCAAGAATACTTAAAAGACTTGAAGTCGCCGAAGCATTCAAGCTTTCCGGTAACCGTCCCGAATGGATGATTCTCGACGTTATTCCGGTAATTCCGCCCGATATCCGTCCTATGGTACAGCTCGACGGCGGCAGATTTGCAACATCGGACCTCAACGATCTTTACAGACGTGTTATCAACAGAAACAACCGTCTTAAAAGACTTCTTGAGCTCAACGCTCCCGATATAATTGTAAGAAACGAAAAGAGAATGCTTCAGGAGGCTGTCGATGCTCTTATAGACAACGGCAGACGCGGCAGACCCGTAACGGGCCCCAACAACCGTGCTCTTAAATCTCTTTCCGATATGCTTAAAGGTAAGCAGGGTCGTTTCAGACAGAACCTCCTCGGTAAACGTGTCGACTATTCCGGCCGTTCCGTTATCGTAGTAGGACCCGAGCTTAAAATGCATCAGTGCGGTCTTCCCAAGGAAATGGCACTTGAGCTGTTTAAGCCGTTCGTTATGAAACGTCTTGTTGAAACCGGCGTTGCAGGCAACATCAAGTCGGCGAGAAAAATGGTAGAGCGCGCAAAGCCTGAGGTTTGGGACGCTCTCGAAATAGTCATTAAGGATCACCCCGTTATGCTTAACCGTGCTCCCACTCTTCACAGACTCGGTATTCAGGCATTTGAGCCGGTACTCGTAGAGGGCAGAGCCATTAAGCTTCACCCGCTTGCTTGTACCGCATTCAACGCGGACTTCGACGGCGACCAGATGGCTGTTCACGTACCGCTTTCGGCAGAGGCTCAGGCAGAGGCAAGGCTCCTTATGCTTGCCGCAAATAACCTTCTCAAGCCGTCCGACGGTAAACCGGTTACCGTTCCCACACAGGATATGATACTCGGTTCTTACTACCTCACTATGGAAAAAGACGGCGAGCCGGGCGAAGGCAAAGCGTTCCTCAGCGTTGATGAGGCTACCATGGCTTACAACGAGGGCGACATCGGTCTTCATTCCAAAATTAAAATTCGTATGACCAAAGAGATAAACGGTGAAAAGGTTACTAAGCTTGTTCCCACAACTCTCGGTAAAATCATATTCAACAATCCCATTCCGCAGGATCTTGGATTTATCGACAGAAGCAATCCCGAAAACGCATTCAATCTTGAGGTTGAATTCCTTGTCGATAAGAAGGGTCTCGGCAAGATAATCGATAAGTGCATTAAAAAGCACGGCGTACACATAGCCTCCGTAATGCTTGACAGCATTAAGGCTCAGGGCTATAAATACTCAACAAAATCCGGTATAACGGTTGCCGTATGCGACGCTATAATCCCGCCGCACAAGCAAGAGCTTCTTGAAGCAGCCGAGGAAAAGGTTGACTCCATCACCGCACAGTATAAGATGGGTCTTTTGAGCAACAATGAGCGTTCAAAGAGAGTCATCAAGGTTTGGGAAGAATGCACCAATAAGGTTTCTCAGGGTATTAAAGAGAACCTCGGTAAAAACAATCCCATTTATATGATGGTTGATTCCGGTGCCCGTGGTTCGGAATCACAGCTTCGTCAGCTTGCCGGTATGCGCGGACTTATTGCAAATACGGCAGGTAAAACCATTGAGGTTCCGATTCGAGCCAATTACCGTGAAGGTCTTAATGTACTCGAATACTTCATCTCATCACGCGGTGCGCGTAAAGGTCTTGCCGATACCGCACTTAGAACGGCTGACTCGGGTTACCTTACCCGTCGTCTTGTCGATGTTTCACAGGACGTTATAATCCGTGAAGAGGATTGCCATTGCCATGACGGTATTGAGGTTTACGATATCCACGAGGGCAAGGAAATGATTGAGACTCTCCAGGAGAGACTTACAGGCAGATTCCTTCTTGAGGATTTTGTAGACGAAAAAACCGGCGAGCTTATTATGTCCAAGGATAAGATGATGACCGAGGACGATGCAGCTAAAGTCGCAGCTATCGTCAACGCCCGTCCCAATGAAGCAGACAGAAGAATAAAGATACGTTCGCTTCTCACCTGCGAATCAGACCACGGCGTTTGCATTAAGTGCTACGGTTCGAATCTTGCGACAGGCGAGCCTGTTACCGTGGGCGAGGCTGTCGGTATCATAGCGGCTCAGTCAATAGGTGAGCCCGGTACACAGCTTACAATGCGTACCTTCCATACCGGCGGTATCGCATCAAGCCAGGATATTACACAGGGTCTTCCCCGTGTCGAGGAATTGTTTGAGGCAAGAAAGCCCAAGACTCTCGCAATTCTTGCCGAGATTGACGGCTATCTCTCATTCCGCGAAATTAAAAAGAATGAGCACATTGTCATCACCAATCCCGAGACGGCCGAAGAAAAAACCTACCTTATTCCTTACGGCTTCCGCAAGAAGTTCAACAGCGATAAGGATGAAAACGGCAACCCGATATTCATAAAGAAGGGTACCGCTCTTACAGAGGGTGCTCCCAATCCCCACGACATACTCGCCATCAACGGCGTCAATGCGGTTCATGACTACCTTATCAAGGAAGTTCAGAAGACCTATCGTATGCAGGGTGTTGATATCAATGATAAGCACATTGAGGTTATCGTTCGTCAGATGATGAGAAAGCTTAAGGTGGATGAGCCGGGTTCAACCGAACTCCTTCCCGGAGCTACCATTGAAAAATCCGACTTCAACAAAGAGAACAAGCGCGTCAGCGCAGAGTGCGAGGCGGAGGGTAAGGAGTTTACTCCGGCCACCTGCGAACCGGTGCTTCTCGGTATCACAAAGGCTTCGCTTGCTACCGATTCCTTCCTGTCGGCGGCTTCCTTCCAGGAAACCACAAGAGTTCTCACCGATGCAGCTATTAAGGGCAAAACCGATCCTCTTATCGGCCTTAAAGAAAATGTTATTATCGGTAAGCTTCTTCCGTCCGGCACGGGTATGAAGTGTTACAGCGAGGTCGAGCTCGAAAAGACTTATTCGGATGATACTAATCCCGATGAGCCTGCAAATGAGCCCGCATAAAAGAAAATTTAAATAAAAGCTTGACAATCAAAGGTTTTAAATGTTAAAATCTTTGATTGTGTGAGCAAAACAAACACTTTTTTAACGGAAGTGTTTGTTTTGCTGACACATTGTGTCATATTTTCAGAAGGAGGTGCAATGAATTTGCCGACATTTAACCAGCTTGTTCGCAGTGGCAGACAGACAGTTGAGAAGAAATCGAAGGCTCCGGCTCTCGGTAAGGGTCTTAACTCGAAGAAGAACGTTATGACTAACAACGCTTCTCCGCAGAAGAGAGGAGTTTGCACGGTTGTAAAGACCGACACTCCTAAAAAGCCTAACTCAGCTCTCCGTAAGCTCGCCAGAGTTCGTCTTACAAACGGAATCGAAGTATCAGCTTATATTCCCGGCGTAGGTCACAATCTTCAGGAGCACTCAGTTGTTCTTATAAGAGGCGGGCGTGTTAAGGATCTCCCCGGTGTTCGTTACCATATTGTCCGCGGTACACTTGATACTCAGGGCGTTACGGGCAGAATGCAGAGCCGTTCAAAGTACGGTGCTAAGAGACCCAAGGCAGCTAAAAAGGCGTAATTTCGCCGACTATTTAAAGACAGAATCTACTTGCAAGGTTTTAAGTCCGTGCAGGGTGTATATATATTTCTTATATTATGCCTCTTGCATTGACACCACGGGGTTTTGTCACCGAGTACCTATGATATCATTATAATTATGAAGGAGGGAAGCGAAGTGCCAAGAAGAGGCCAGATAGCAAAACGTGATGTTTTGCCGGATCCGCTTTACAATTCAAAGCTTGTAACCAGGCTTATCAACAGCGTTATGTATGACGGTAAAAAGGGCGTAGCCCAGAAAATCGTTTATGACGCATTTAACATTATCGCTGAGAAGACGGGTAAGGAACCGTTGGAGGTATTTGATGCCGCAATGGAAAATGTTATGCCCGTTCTCGAGGTTAAGGCTCGCCGCGTAGGCGGTGCTACCTATCAGGTCCCGATCGAGGTTCGTCCCGAAAGAAGACAGACCTTAGGTCTTAGATGGATCACTCTCTATGCTCGTCAGCGTTCCGAGAGAACTATGAAGGAAAGACTTGCAAACGAGATAATGGATGCCGTAAATGAAACAGGTTCGGCATTCAAAAAGCGCGAAGACACTCACAAGATGGCAGAAGCAAACAAAGCTTTTGCTCATTTCAGGTGGTAAGCTTACTAATATTTATGTTACCGTATTTATACGGTTATGGAGGATGTTATGCCAAGAAAGGTCACTCTTGAAAAAACAAGAAATATTGGTATAATGGCGCATATCGACGCCGGTAAAACAACTACCACAGAGCGTATATTGTTTTACACGGGTGTAAACCATAAAATCGGTGAGACCCACGACGGCGACGCTACCATGGACTGGATGGCGCAGGAGCAGGAGAGAGGTATAACCATCACTTCCGCTGCAACTACTTGTTTCTGGAAAAACCATCGTATCAATATTATCGACACTCCCGGCCACGTTGATTTCACTGTTGAAGTTCAGCGTTCGCTTCGTGTACTTGACGGTTCGGTTACCGTTTTGTGCGCAAAGGGCGGTGTTGAGCCTCAGTCTGAAACCGTTTGGCGTCAGGCTGACGAATATCATGTTCCGCGTATGATTTACGTCAATAAGATGGATATCATGGGTGCGGACTTCTACCATGTTCTTGACATGGTAGACGAGCGTTTCAAATGTAACCCCGTGCCGATTCAGCTCCCCATCGGTTCTGAAGACACATTCAAGGGTATCGTTGACCTCGTAGAAATGGATGCCGAGATTTATTATGATGACCTCGGTAAAGACGTAAGACGTGAGCCTATCCCCGACGATATGAAGGAGCTTGCCGAGAAGTATCGTGCAAAGCTTATCGAGCATGTCGCAGATCAGGACGACGAGCTTATGGAAAAATACTTCAACGGCGAGGAATTCACCGTTGAGGAAATCAAGAGAACTATCCGTAAATCAACTATCGAGAATAAAATGGTTCCGATAACTTGCGGTACCTCTTACCGCAACAAGGGCGTACAGCCTCTTCTCGATGCAATAGTTGATTATATGCCGGCTCCTACGGATGTTCCGGCTATAAAGGGTGTAAACCCCGATACAGACGAAGAGGAAGACAGACATTCTTCGGATTCGGAGCCGTTCTCGGCCCTCGCATTCAAGATTGCCACCGACCCCTATGTCGGTAAGCTCTGCTTCTTCAGAGTTTATTCGGGTACTCTGACTGCCGGCTCAACCGTTTACAACTCCGTTAAGGACGACGACGAGAGAATGGGCCGTATACTTCAGATGCACGCTAACCACAGAGAAGATATCGACTGTGTTTACGCAGGTGATATAGCAGCTGCCGTAGGTCTTAAGAACACTACGACAGGTGATACTCTCTGCGATGAGAAGCACCCGATAATTCTTGAATCAATGAAATTCCCGGATCCCGTTATCCGTGTAGCAATCGAGCCTAAGACCAAAGCAGGTCAGGAAAAGATGGGTATCGCTCTTCAGAAGCTTGCAGAAGAGGATCCTACCTTTAAGTGCTATACCGATGAAGAGACCGGTCAGACCATCATCGCCGGTATGGGTGAGCTTCATCTGGAGATCATTGTCGACCGCCTGCTCCGTGAGTACAAGGTCGAGGCGAATGTCGGCGCTCCTCAGGTCGCCTACAAGGAGACCATCACCAAGGCTGTCGATCAGGATACCAAGTACGCCCGTCAGAGCGGTGGTAAGGGTCAGTACGGTCACGTCAAGATCCATGTCGAGCCCAACGAGTCCGGCAAGGGTTATGAGTTTGTCAACGCCCTCGTCGGCGGCGCGATCCCCAAGGAATAC
>OKVB01000261.1_pt1 | contig 32870 bp, 50 predicted proteins | sample 1606651 | NCBI WGS metagenome assembly OKVB01 (sample SAMEA3882518, study PRJEB24775) | human gut metagenome | biome: human-associated habitat; feature: intestine environment; material: feces | place: Netherlands | collected 2009/2010 | reverse complement strand
CCAGCGCGAAGGCCGATGGCTTGCCGCGCAGCACGGTCACGCTCAGCAGCCACGTTGCGCCGAACGTCAGCCCCACGCACAGCATGAGCGCCGCCGTGAGCAGCAGCGCGGCGGCGAGCGTGCTGCCGCTGAGCGAAAAGAACATGGTCATGAGCGCGATGAGCGCCGGAAAGCGGCCGTTGCACGGCATGAGGCTGTTGGTGAGCACGGCGAGCAGCCGTTCGCGTTCGGAGTCGATGATCCGGCAGCCGACCACGCCCGCCGCGTTGCAGCCGAGACCCATGCACATCGTCAGCGCCTGCTTGCCGCACGCATGGCAGACGTGAAACGGCCGGTCGAGGTTATACGCCACACGCGGCAGATACCCCGCGTCCTCGAGCAGCGTAAACAGCGGGAAAAAGATGGCCATCGGCGGCAGCATCACGGCCACGACCCACGCCAGCGTGCGAAACATGCCGTCCACCAGCAGCCCCTGCAGCCAGAGCGGTGCGTGCAGCGCCGTGAGCAGGGCCGAAAACTGTGCCTGCACCCAGCCGAGCGCGCGCGCCAGCCATTCCGACGGGGCGTTCGCGCCCGTGATCGTCAGCCACAGCACGCCCGCCAGCCCCAGCAGCATGACGGGGTAGCCGGTCGCCCGGCTCGTGAGCAGGCGGTCGAGCCGCCGGTCGCGCGCGGCGTATTCGGCCGTGCCGTAAGTCACGCACGTGCGGCAGATGGCCTCGGCCCGGCGCACGTCGTCCGCAGGGTCGGACGGTGGCGCTGCGTCCGGCTGCGGCTGCGGCGCCGCCGCGACGGTGTCGAGCGTGTCGAGCAGGACGGTGAGCGTTTTCTTCTTTCGTGCCGTCACGCCCACGACCGGCACGCCGAGCTGCGCCTGCAGCCCAGACAGGTCGACGGTGATGCGCTTGCGCCGCGCCTCGTCGAGCAGGTTCACGCACACGATCAGGTTCGGCGTCACGCTGCGCACCTGCAACGCGAGCACGAGCGTGCGCTCCAGGCACGTCGCATCGCACACGACGACCACGGCGTCGGCCTCGCCGCCGCGCACAAAGTCGCACGCGACGGCCTCCTCCGCCGAGTGCGGGCACAGGGAGTACGTGCCCGGAATGTCCACGAAAAAATAGTTCTCCCGCGCCGAGCGGCAGCGGCCGCACGTGCAGCCGACGGTCTTGCCCGCCCAGTTGCCGGTGTGCTGGTGCATCCCGGTCAGGGCGTTGAAGACGGTGCTCTTGCCGACGTTCGGGTTGCCTGCCAGCGCCACGATGCGCTCGCCCGCGCGCCGTGTGCCGCCGAATGCGGCTGCGTGCGTGCCGACGGAGCGGTGTGTCAGTCCCATGTGCGCACCTCCTCTACAGCACGGCGACGCGGATGGTGCGGCAGTCGCACCGCCGCAGCGCGATCACCGTGCCGCGGATGAGATAGGCGCTCGGGTCGCCCATGGGGCTGCGGCCGAGGCAGACGACGCGCGTGTTTTCAATCAGGCCGAGGTCGCGCAGCCGCCGTTGCATCCCGTCGGGCGCACACACGCTGCGCACGGTCGCGCTCTGGCCGGGCAGCAGCTCGCTGAGCGTTTGGATCTGTGTCATGGTTGCTTCCCCTTCCTCCGGAGGCGATTGCCTCCCGTACCCATGGTATTCGGCAGGGTGCGCGCGGGTGCGGGCGGTTGCATTTTTGCACCGGCCGTGGCATTATCAGGGAATACACTGAAAGGAGCGGCATCATGGCAGCATTTCAGATACCGCGCACGCCGCACACGACGAACAAGACCATCCGCTTTCCGGACGATGTCATCGCAGACGTGGAGGCGGCCATCGCGGGTAAGGACTGCACGTTTTCCGCGTTTGTGATCGCGGCGGTGCGCAGCGCGCTCGCGCAGCTGGCCGAATCGCCGGAGGCATGAACGCGCCTTGCGCGCGGGCGCAGGGTGTAGTATAATGCAGGAAAATACCTGTATCAGGAGTGACCGATATGGCAGACAAGCCGAAAACGAATGTGGATAAGTTCTTTGAGATTTATGATGCCGACCCTGCCCTGCAGGCGCGCGTGCAGCAGGCGATGGACAGCTATCCCGGCAGTCTGGAGATCCGCGATGTCATGACCGAGCACGTGCTGCTGCCGGTGGCGGAGGAGCTCGGCCTGCCGTTCACGCTCAAGGAGCTGCGCAATTATGAGCTGCTCAAGTGGGGACGCCAGCATCAGGACCGGGAGCTGACGGAGCAGGACATGGCGGTCGATTATGAGACGACCTATTGGCTGCTTGACCGCGGCTGGTCGAACGACGAGGCCGCCTTCTGCGGCGGCGAGCATTGAGGTATGCAAAAAAATACCCGGACGGGAATTGTGCTCCCGCCCGGGTATTTTTGTGGTCACGGATGGCAATGTCCGCAGGGGGTGTATCCCTGCGCAATAATGTTGCTTCTGCTGTCGTAAACATTGCTGCGGTTTTCCGCAGCGATTTTGTCTACATCCCTGCATGTTGGCCTGTGGAATTTGTGCGTACTGGTGTTCAGAACATAGTTGGCCTCATTTGCGGGCTGAGGTGCGGTTTGTCCGCCGGAACCGGAAGTGTTTCCCGGCGTGACGCTGTTGTTTTGTGTACCTTGCCGTGCTTGCGATGGTGCTGCAGGCGGCTTGGCCGTTTCAGGAACAGGCGTGTTTGTCGGCTCCGGCGTTGGAGTCGGTTCCGACGATGCAGTCGGAGCCGGCGATGCTTTGGAAGTGATTTTGGAGATCGGGTCGGAAAGCTGGATGTCCCCCGGCCCTTTTTGCGTACCCGCGATTCCGCAGATGGTGCAGAAAACGATCCAGAAGGCTGCCAGCAGACAGATCCTTACGGTCTTGTTGAGCTTTTTTATGTTGTCGGTCTTCAAAAACCAGATGGACAAGGAAATCGGCCAAATGGCTATCGCAATGATCCAGAACAAAACCGGATATGTGGTTTTGAACGAAGTGATGTTGGGTGAGCTTTTCGTTGGTGCGCTGTTGGTAGGCGGATTTTGTGCGCCTGCTGTTTGCTGCACTTGCTGTTTTGCGGAGGCTGCTGCTTGATCGACGTTTTTCTTTTTAGACGGTTTTTTCTTGGATGTGTGTGCCTTGGATTCGGTCGTGTAGGAGATGCCAGTTCCTGGCACGCTCAACGTAGTTCTGTTTTTGCCATTGGCGGTTTTGGTGAACCGTGCGCCTTTTACTCCCCAACTGTGTCCGACGCCGGATTTGCTGAGGTTGATCCGGAAGTGTTTGCCTATCGGGATGCTTTTGCGAAATCGGAAACCCATGTTATACGCTCCTCTCTTAACTATAAATTTTAGCATAAAAGAGAAGAGCTGGCAATACTATATATTCGTACTGCAACTATAAAAATATAATCGATGCAAGACTATTAATATATAATATATTAAATCATCATCTTTGGGGATAAACTATTATTCACTGAGGTGTGATTCGTATGGATAAAGAAATTAAAATCACGAAAAAGACGCCGCGCCGCGGCGACGATGGCTATAAAATTGTATCTGTGCGCATGAAAGAGGAGATGCTGGAGCGGCTGGACCGTCTGGCCGCGCAGACGAACCGTTCGCGCAATGAGCTGATCAATCTCCTGTTGGATTCTGCGATGGAGATTGTCAAAGTAGAAGAATAACGCATGTGCATCAAAGGCGCGCACCGGCTGGTGCGCGCCTTTGCCATATCCAAATCTTCTTTACAGCCGGCTGCGGATGTCCTCCACATCGCGCTTCACGCTCTGAATGAACAGCGCGGCGTCGAGGCTGTAGGCCATGGCATCGAAGCCCCTGCGGAAGCCGTCGATCACGCCGTCGGCCGTGCCGGTGAAGAACATGCAGTACTTCCCGGCTGCGCGGCAGGCGGCGACGATGCGCGTGACGGCCGCCTGAAATTCCGGCGCGTCGAACTGTCCCGGCATGCCCATCGAGATCGACAGATCGAACGGTCCGACGAAGATGCCGTCCACGCCGTCCACGGCGCAGATGTCCTCGATGATGGCGAGCGCTTCGGCGGTCTCGCACTGCGGGAAGAGCAGGGTCTCGCCGTTGAAGTGGCGCATGGTCTCCGGCACGGAGCCGAGCCCGTCAAAGCCCCAGCCGTCCTTGCGCGACGGGCAGAAGCCCCGCTGGCCGATGGGGTAATATTTCGCGTAGTTTACGAGTTCCTGCACCTGCGCGAGCGTCTTGACGTTCGGCACGATCAGGCCCTGTACGCCGACGTCGAGCAGCTTGAGCACGGCGGGGCGGCTGATCTCGCGCACGCGCGCGAGCGGGCAGATGCCGCTCAGCTCGGCGGCGCGCACGAGCGCGGCGGTGGTCTCGGCCTCGATGGGGGAGTGCTCGTTGTCGATGATGGCAAAGTCGAGCCCCGTGCGGCCGAGGCACTCCATAAGGCTCACGCTGGCGGTGTCAAAAAAGGTGCCGATAGGCCGCGCGCCGGCGGCGAGCTTCTGTTTGAGTGTGTTTTCCATGCGGATTCCTCCTTATCTTGTCTCGATGCCCCGATTATACTTGCATTTTGGCGGGATGGCAAGCACCGCTGAAAAGAGGGATGCAACTTTGCATCCCTCTTTTTCATGCTTGAATCACATATAACGAGCCAATGTTTTGTGCAGCAGATCGTTGTATTGTTCCAGATCATATACACTTGTCAGGTTGAATTTTTGGCCCTTTTTCTCCTCGTCCGGCACAATCAGTGTTTTCACTGTGTCGGTGAGTTTTAAGCGGCAAATCCATTTGCGGGTATTTTTCTTGTAGAGAATATTGATATAGGATTCGGTGTCCTTATATGTAATGTCTTGCAGGTCAACGACGTCTTTCAGTAGGTTTTTGATGATGAAGTAGGCTTCCAGTTCCTCTTCCGTCGTCACGATTTTCGATTCGTTGCTGTCAGAAACATCCGCATCTTTTTCTGTACTTACTGGTTCCGCCGTTGGCTTTTCAGAGACGGAAACGCTGCCGCCAGAGCCGCCGAGCGCGTTTTTAATTTTATCGTTCATCGTCTCGCTGATATAATCATTGAGCGCTTTTTTCAGGAGGGGACGGAACTTTTCAATGACAGCCTGCGTTTTTTGGCCGGTGTAGCACCCTTGCAGGAAAAGCCGCGTCAGTTCGTCGGACGGATTTTCTACCTGCTCCGCAAATTGGTTTTTAAACTCGTGTACATACTTCAGTTCCGATGCAGTGCTGAAAATGGAATCAATATCGAATTCTGATTTGCAGAATTTTTTAAGCTCACGCACCTGGTTTTCACGAATATCAAGAATATTGATGCTCAAAAACGGGTCGCTATCCATTTTGTTGGGATTATCCAGATCGGTAAAGAAGCGATAGATGAGACCGTTTGTTAAAATTGCAAATTTTGCATCTGTAGTGCCGAAGTAGCGGAAAAGCTGAGAGTCGTGACGCTCCAGATTTTCAGATATGGATTTGCATTCAATTAGGATAACAGGTGTGTCGTCTTTCATGATGGCGTAATCGACTTTTTCACCCTTTTTAATGCCTACATCCGCAGTGTACTCTGGAACGAATTCTTGCGGATTAAAAACATCGTAGCCAAGCATAGAGAAAAACGGCATAATAATTGCGGTTTTTGTGGCTTCCTCTGTCTGGATAGAATCTTTCAGAGTGTCCACACGCTTAGAAAATTGTTTGAGCTGGTCAATGAAATCCATAATGCACACTCGCTTTCATATACTTGATTTTTTCGACTGTTTATCCAATTCTATCACGACCTGGATGGAAAGCCCATCCTTTTCGGAGATTCGTTATGCACGTTTGCGCCCGCCGCCGCATAGGGAATAGCGGGACAAGAGGTGAGGGCATGGAACTCGGCATTGCATCCGTGGCGGCGATCACGGCTGTCACGTACCTGATCGGGATGGCGGTCGGCATCGCGTCCGGCTGGGCCGCGACGGGCGTGCACCAAAGCGTGAAGCAGATGACAAAACAGAAGTAGCTGCGCCAACACGCCGGGGGGTGCGCGCGTCGGCGTGTTGCTGCATGTGCGGATGTGTGTTATGATAGGGCCATCGAATGGATTTGGTGAGGTGACAAATGCGCGTGGAAGAATACGATCTCTGCTTTTCGCCGCCGCTGCCGCCTACGGTCTGGGGCGAGCTCAGTCTTTGCTTTGATGTGGATTTCCCGATCGACACGGTTTCTTCCATCCTTGGTGTGCAGCCGACAGAGGCCAAACGGCAGCGGGCGTGCCGGTGGAATGCATATGCGGGCACGCAGAACCCGGGATACTGGACGATCACGTTTGACAAGACCGACACGTTTGATGGTGACGTTGTCCAGCGGACGATACATACTTTTATCGCAGAACACGAGCAGGCACTGCGTCAGGTCCTGGAGCGGTTTCAGCCGTGTACGGCGCTCTTGACGATTTATGCTGTGGTGCATCAGGACGGAGAATATCCGTCCATTCGGCTAAACCCGTATTTTCTGCAGGATGCCTGCCGGCTCAGCGCGAGCGTGGATATCATTGTAGATAATGATTATGTGCGCGCAGAGCCGGACAATGGCGATAGCGCAGTATAGCAGCCAGAAAAAATCTCCCCGCCAAAAGGCGAGGAGATTTTTTGGCGCTCCAGCGGGGATTTCCCCCTGCCGGGGATAAACTTCGACTCCCCGGGAGCAGCCAGAAAAAATTCTCCCGCCGAAAGGCGAGAGAATTTTTTTGGTGCTCCAGCGGGGATTTCCCCTATCGGGGATGAACTTCGACTCTCCGGGAGCAGCCGGAAAAAAATTCTCCCGCCGAAAGGCGAGAGAATATTTTTGGTGCTCCAGCGGGGATTCGAACCCCAATAGAATTACGCATTTTCAGTGCTTATCACTTTCTGACAACACTTTTGACAACTTTCTGCTGCGTTTTACGTACCGGTTGACCTTGTTGTGTACCTGCTGTTTACGCTTGTCCTCAAGGTCGGTGTAGATATCCTGCGTCATTGCGATGGTAGAGTGCCCGAGCAGATACTGCGCATCCTTGACATCGATATTCGCGCTGTGTAGCATGGATGCATATGCGTGCCGGAGTTGATGCGCAGTCGATTGGATGCCATGGCTCTGCTGGTATTTTTTTAGGCCGGATTCCAGCTCCGTCTTTGTCGGCAAGCCGTCAGGGAAGAAGATGAATGTCTCCGGGTCGTCATAGTGCGGCAGGATCTCGATGACGTTATCCGGCAGGTCTAGGTAGCGCACGCCGGCTTCGGTCTTAGGGGATTTAAGAACCGGCTTTCGCGTGTCGGAATATGCAACGGCACGCGCGACGCACGCAGTCCGTGTAGTGAGGTCAATATCTTTTTGCTTCAGCGCAGCGGCTTCTCCGCGACGTGCGCCCGTGTACGCCATGAAATACGACATTCGTGCGAACAGGCTCTCTGTCTTGGATTCTTCGATTTTCTGCAGGTCGTCCGGCGGCGTCGGCTTTCTGGGTACGCGCGGGTTTCCTTTTGGGGTCGGAATCCCGATGCAGGGGTTTGCATCAATATCACCGCAAAGGAAGGCGTAGTTGAGGATCTGCCGCATCACGGACTTTGTGTTGTTGATGACCTTCTGCGAGTAGCCACGCGCGGCGAAGCGCTGCAGGAAGACGACGATCTGATGACCGGTGATGTCCGTGACATACTGGCCGCCGAAAGCGTCCACAGCGCGATTCTTTGCTGTTCTGTAACCGCATACGGTGTTTGGAGACAGGCGCGGTTCGCACTGCTCCCACCAGTCAGCGGCAACGGCCTCGAATGTCCGGCCCTTGCCAGCAGCCTCGTTCGCGTGCTTTTCGCACTCGCGGATATAGTCATCACGCTTTTGTTCGACTTCTTTGTCGGTTTTCCCATAGAAATACTTTCGCTCGCCATTGATGGTGTCAGACAAGACAATGCGTCCGTCTTTGCGCAGCGTGTATTTTGTCCTTTTTCTTGCCATGGGCGTCCTCCTATGATATCATAAAAGGGTAGACAACTCCCTTTATCGAAGTATTGGTGGGCTTCTGCTATGACCGCCCCGGTGTTACCGCACCGGGGCGGTTTTGCTATATGCTATACAAGTGACAACTCACGGTCACCCCGTTTGCCATCTCTTGCACTTTGCGCATTTCCTTGCATAATTTGTACCCAATCATTTGGAAAGCCGATGTGCCGCAAGAGGACGTACTCGTGCGACGATATTGCACGTGACAGATCGGAAATGAAAACGTTCTTCTTTTCTGGAGGCAAAAGCATATAGATGCCATATGCATATCCCCAAAACGAACTCCCATTTCCTGCAAGTGAATTTGGAAGCTGAATTTTTGGTGAGAGAAAACGGTTATAGAATCTGCCGCCATGAGCGGCAATATTTCGCGCAACAACTGCGCATTGGATCCAGCTTTCGATGTATTCCCGGGAAGATATGTTATAGAACTCTCTGGACATTTTGTTGCGATCTTCGCGTACCATGTTCTTAAAAAACTTTGATACCTGCCCAAATGACATGAGCTCGGTAGCGGCCCACACGGGGAAGATACCTCCCTTGCATTTTTTGTGGTGCTGCACAAAGAGTTCGTCTTTCCTGGCGGTTTTGTCCTTTTGCAGTTCGTACATCATCCAGATATGCTTGTTGACATCTTCAAAATGCTCATAATTCATATACCCAATTGGCCCATATTTTTGAGCATGATAATAAGAGATGTATGCTTTCAGATTTGTCTCTATTATAGACGTTGCCGATAGAATAATTTCTCTGAGATCGACGTCAAACAGATAGACGTCTACAATGTTTTCGAAAGTCGTTCCGGGATAGAACACATCGTCTGGAGGGGTGCCCTGCTTTTTTACCATGGTTAACCAGTAACCGCGCAAGCGATAATAGTTTTCGGAACGCAGTACGCTTTCAGCATAAGCTTTGTCGCGAACAATTAGGCCTCGCGCCTCGAGCTTGTCGATTTGCTGCTGGTATGTACAAAAGGGTTTCACAGATTCAACATAGTCCATATTTGTCTCCTGAAAAACAAATAACCCGCCATGATACGCATAGGCGCTTTTGCGCCCAGAGGCTTGGCGGGTTCCGTTGCTTTTATTTTAAACCGAAACACGCAAAAAAGCAACCACTAGATATAGAACGTTACCGGAAGAACAATCACAAAATGCGGATTGTTAATGAAGCGCTGCACCGGGGCAATTCTTATTTGATATCCGGTACCGTGGGAATTGCATCTTCACCTGGCAGGACGGCGCTGCAAAGCGTTTCGATAGCGCGTGCAAGCTCTTTGGCCTTGTCGGCGCTCATAATGAGAGAAGCGACAGGCTCTTTAGTGATTTTGCCGAGTTTATCTGTGCTGTCGAAACTGGGACACTGTTGTGCGAAGCAAAGCACAAATTCGTTACCATTTCCGCTGAGAGCACAGCTAAAGCCGTTTGTGTACTGATACATAGCTACCTCCATTATTACATTTGCATCAATTCATCCGTGTCATCCAGAGTTTTAAACTCTGCGTTGTTGGAAGATTCGACGTGCCATTCGCACGGTCTGTAATCGTCAAAACGAAAGATTTGCCCCTGATTATAGTGCGGCGGAGCAGTAGTGACAAACGGGCATTGCATTGGGATTTGAAGCTTATCAGCGATTTGGGAAAGTGTATTGAGCGTGAAGTTTGTCTCGCCCTTCTCCCATTTCGACACGGTGCTTTGAGACACGCCCATATAGTCGGCGAATTCTTTTTGGTTCATGTGGAGATCAAAGCGCTTTTTGCAGATCTCTGCGGCGATTGCTCCCTGCAGTCCTGCGAGCATGATTGCGGCCGGGGACATGGATTTTGAAAGCGCATCCAGTAGTGCGTAGGTGTTAGGCGTTTTCATTGTTATCTCCCTTTCTGGCTTCTTCGAGGCGTGCTTTTGCTGGCTCGATATACTTGGTGTAGTCGGTCTTCCGCTTTCCTCCTCGCTCGTAGAAGGATAACAAAAGAATCGGCTGTTGGTTTTGCAGGAACGAATATAGCACTCGTATGTTGTACCCGTTGCCTGTAAGATGCATACTGAACAGGCCGTTGCCGATGGATTCAAACTCTTTAGACTGTACTGCTTGCGCACCGAGTAACGTCAGCATTCGTAGCTGCCGGACAAATGTAGTGAAAAACTTTCCTTCAATACCGGTTTCGGCAATCAGCTCAACCAGCTCCTGAAAAAATTCACGAGTATACAGAAGTTCACCGAGTATGCTGCATAGCCAGGATAGCACTTCTTCTCTTTTCATTCTATGTACCTCAGCGCAATAATATTACTTTTAGAGAATAATATCAATAGAAATGATAAAAAAATTCGCGGATAGAATAAAATGTTTACATTTTTGGCGTAGATTTGACTTGCGGCGCTTCATTCTCCCTTAGTCAGGAAATGCCGCCTGTACAGCTCTTTCAGCTCATCGGCGGTATAGTTCGTGCCGAACCGGCGATTGATGAGGCCGCGCGTTAGGCCCAAATTCCAGCCGTATTTGTGGACCAGACGGTACATGACGCTATAGATTTCTGTTTGTATGCGTGTCCCCTCCCAAAAACGAAATACCTTCAATTCCGCCCGGGCGCACAGCACCCGGGCGGTTGTGATTATTTCGCCTTTTCGAGGCGCACGGTTTTGGTGGTGCCGAGAGCCGATGCCTCGTAGCTGATCTCACCTTTTTCATATGTGAACGTCTTGGTATCATCGCCGGACGCCAGCAGAGCGGAGTCAGTTTTCTCCTTGTCGTTTACAGATTCCCATGTATAGGGTTCATCGGGCGTTTCCGGAGCAACGAACGTTCCGGCCCAATATAGGGACTTGGACTCGCTGTCCGTGTTGACCCAGTAGATTTCGATCGTGTCGCCGCTGATGGTGGCCGCCTGGTAGCTTTCCTTCGAGTCCGAGTTTGACTGCACCCATTCACCCGTCAGATCTGGGGGAGTGGCGACTTCAGGCGTCTTTGTGTCGCTGCCGTTCTGGCTGCCGCACGCCGTCAGGCACAAGACCAGAAGCATGGTTGCGATGATGGACAATAGGCGGCTTTTTGCGAATGTTTTTTTCATAGACATTCTTCCTCTCATTATTCTCGCCAACAGGCGGATTACGACAATTTTATCATTTTATGGTCGGAATGTCTATTCTTTCTTCTCTGTACGATAAAATGGACTGTGGTATATCGTGTCTCTTTATACGGGGCTTTCTTCGCTGATCGCACTGTCGATCATCTGCTGTAGCTTATCGCGATCCCACAGCAAGATGCCGTTCTTTTCGGCCAGTTGCTTTGCACCGGTGGTAAAATAATTATTTGTCATCACAACACCAACATGGCAGTTGTACATACTTTTACCGGCGCACACTTCCTGCACTGGCGTGTTCCCCAGCGTGGAAGAATAGCATTTACACTGGATGGCATAGCGCACGCCTTCTTTTTCGGCAATCACATCAACACCTTGGTCTCCAGAACCAGGTGTCACGGACACATTGATAAAACCGTTTTTTCGCAGCAGGTCAGCGCAATAGTTTTCAAATTCATGGCCTTCCATACCGTCGGTTTCAGAAATGTCGATGCCTGACATCGTACCTTCGCAACGAACCGTGCCGTCAGCAGCTGCATATGTGTTTATAACACCGCATTCCGCAAATAACTGGTTGCGTAGTTTAATCGCAAATTCCATGGTCTCATCATCGAATTCGTTTTTGTGTTTTTCAATTTCATCTGCAAATATGCGGCATAGGCTTTCTACATGGCTGCGGCTGTTTCTGTATGTTGTTTTCGCCGCTTTTTTTACGCTGTTGTAATGCCGTTCGATAGCATCTCTTGTGTGCCATTGCTTGTTATTGACGAAAATGTCGTACTGAATAGATGGTTTCAAAGTGAATGGCACACGATCTTCAAATGCAATCAATTCATGTGTTTCGGACAGCATGGAATGATAGTAGGACAAAAACGTTTCGATGTCGTCAGCCTCGTTCGCCAATTCTGTAGACGCCCGCGCTTTTGCGATCAGATCTTGAACCGTTGAGTACATCTTTGTTTTTCTTCGCTTAGACGCCCAAAAAAGAGCAGCGCCGCTGCCGACAAGAAGTATACCATCCACAGCGAATCCGACCGTGTCGTTTATAACGCCTATCATGAAAACCGGAAATGCCAACGAAAAGCATATGACTCCGATCCACTGCAGCCCGTCAAGCTTTTGCTTGTTCTTCACAATCAATCCCTCGTTTCTGTTCTTCCTTCAGCTGTTTATGTATCATCCTTCTGTCATGTGGCAACATAGACACACGGCTGATAATTGAAAAATAGCATATTTCGGGCAGTATTGCAATAAGTTAGCAAAAAACGTTCGGAATACCGAACGTTTTCAACACGCAGCCGAAAAATGTGGTAGGATTATAGCGAGGATGAAAAACAAAGTGCGGGAGTATAGAGAATACAAGAGTGTCAGCCTGCGATGGCTGGCCAGAAAGGTGGGGTGTGGGACAAGCACACTGTGCGACATAGAGAGGGGCAAGAGCATACCAAACGTCCGCCTCGCCATTCGGATCGCGGCTGCGCTGGGCGCGACGGTGGAGCAACTGTGGAGGGAAAACGATGACAGATGAGCAATGGAGGACGTACTTACGGCGTGAAATCGAGCGGCTGCTGATCCTCGCGGACACGCGGACGATGGAGCTGACGCTGGAATTTCTGCGTGTAGCAGCGTAGCAAAAGTGAACAGGCAAAGAAAGAGGAGCAGGACATCAACCCTGCTCCTCTTTCTTGCTTTCTGCGGTGATCTGGCGGGCAAGCGCTTCAATGTCTGCCCAGCGCTCCTCCGGCAGACGCGCCAGCGCCAACAGGAACCGCCGCCGGAAATTGTCGTCCTCGCCCTGCATGACGTCGCCGACAAAGCGCATGATCTCCTTGTCGCGCGAGATCTGCACGAACATCTCGCCCTCGCCGGTGCGCAGCCAATGCTCGGAGACACCGAACTCGCGGCAGATTAAGGCGACGGCGGTGTCGGATGCGTTGCGGCCAATTTCATAATTGGCAATAGCTCCGCGTTTCACGCCGATCCTGTCTGCGAATTCTTGCTGTGTCAAACCAAGCGCTTGCCGCAGCTCTTTTATTCTGTTGCCCATGCATTTACCTCCTTGTGAATCAAGAATAGCACAGACGTTGCTATCCGTCAACGAAAAATGCAAAATAAACACAAAAAAGTCTTGACAAATGTGTTTTCCTTGCTTATTATTGCAATAGAAACGCAAAGCGATGCAACAAAGTGCGAGGAGGTGACGAAAATGCTGACACGCAATGAACAGAAGACGCTGGAGCGGCTGGAGACCGTGATGCAGAGCATGGACGAAATGCAGAAGGCGCAGCTGTGCGCCTTTGCGGAGGGGCTGGCGATGGCGCTGGAGCACAGCAAGCGCGCGTCGTAAGGCACGCGCAATCCATTCGATTGGAGGTGAGGACATGGATTCTATGGAGCTTCACAGGGCGCTGCGGGCGCACTGCCAAAAAGAAAAGGCGGACTGCACAAAGTGCTGCCTGCGCCTTTTCTGCTACACGCCGCCATGTGAAATGACGGACGGCATGATGGAGGATGTTATTTCGTTTGCCGCCAGTCAGCATAGCCACACGGAAAGTCAAACTCATTTATGCCATTGCAGTGACGGTCGGTCGATGCCGTGCCCATGTGAACTGGACATGAGCACCGCACTAGGGTACGAACACCGTCGATGACCTCGTAATCTTCAAGGATCTGAACATTCCGCTTGATCTTGTGGCAGTGATAGAGACGCATTTCGTATTCCATCACACGCTTCGGATTTGGTTCCTGCATTTGCTTTGCCTCCCTTCGAGCCGATTCTATCATATCCAAGCGGGAAAACAAGGGCATTCATTATTCATTCGATTGGAGGTGAGGACATGTACCAAGCGACGAAAATGATGATCGCGAGCAACGGAAGGCAGAGCGCGGTACTGCTCGACGGCGTTATGATCGGCGCCGGCGTTGGCGGCATCCGCCTCGACGTGAAGGAAGGTGTAGCGGAGCTGAGCATTACCGGCATTGATGTGGAGCGGTTCCGCGCCGGAAATGAAGCGGACTTCGAGCGCTTTTGCGCCGGATTGTCAGGGGATGAACTGGGCGGAGAATGATAGCCATTCCTTTATGGTGTCGATGGGCAGGTTTTCCATGAAGATGATGCCGGAATCAGTAAGCGTGTAACCGCCGCAGATGTCTGTCTTTATGTATTTCGCATTTGAAAGTTCGGACAAGCTGTCGGAGACGATTGCATCAAGGGCAGCCGCATCATTCGATTCGGCATCAAAGTAGACTGCGGAGAACTTTGTTTCTCCGTTTGCGCGCCTCGATTTATAGGCTTTGTAGATCGTAGCGAGAGCCTTTTTTGCGTCTCTGGTAAGTGTGTGATCCATGAATTTTCCTCTCCTTACTTCAGCAGTTCTATTCCAGCTTGGAGGATGAAGGAGGAAATGCTGGATATGGCAGCGTTGAACACACTTGGGAAATGGGACTTTAGTTTTTCCCATGTGGTTGGATTTCTCGTCACTTTTAAGTATTCAGTTCCTTTTGCCGAAATACCTGTAAAAACATATGAACGTGCTCCGCCATTGAGTGCTGTGCTGCGCGTGATGGGCAGATTGACTAGCCCAAGCTTCACCAGATATTCCGCAGCATTGTAAATGTCGTCGGATGTGTAATTGCTGAGCGGCTCCTCATGAAGCACCTTTTTGAGCTTTATGGGCTTGACACGTTTTCCGGTACTGCTGATTTCAAGACAACTGTCGAGGTATTGCAGCAAATCACGGGCGCAATCTTCATTTACCATGAGTGGTACATCCTTTCATACGCAGAATTTCCATGTTTTCCATTTGCAGTATATCAGAGAGCGCCGAAGTTTTCAATATCAGCACATTTTTTTAAAGGAGAGAGGTACATATGCCGCGAGAAAAAGAAACCTTCCGGCTTGAGCTGGAGGAAATCTTGAAGTTCACCGGCGGCCGCCGGGTGTTGACGGTGACAGACGTCAGCAATTATACAGGGCAAAGCAGACGGGTGTGCCGCGAGCGGTACAACGTCAGCGGGAAAGAGGGCATCAGCGCCGTGGCGCTCGCCCAGATGCTGGCCAGATAGGTCAAGAGAAAGGAGAAACCAATGAAAGCAACAGGAATCGTCAGAAAGATCGACGAGCTCGGCCGCATCGTGCTGCCGAAGGATCTGCGCCAGACGATGGGCATCCGGACGGGAGATCCCATGGAGATCTATATCGACGCGGACAACATCATCCTGCGCAAGTACGCGCCTGGTTGCGCGTTCTGCGGCAGCGTGAACGACATCCGGTACATTCACAGCACGCCGGTGTGCAATATCTGCGCGAACAACATGCAGATGCTGTACCGCACGGCAGAAGGCGGTGACGACGAATGAAGGTGTTCGGAGATCCGCGCGCCAAGGCGAAGGCGCGCAAGTACATCACTTGGGGCATCGAGGACGGTATCGTCTGCGCCTCCTTCATCGCCGGCATCGCGCTCGCCGGGTGGGTGTTCCACATCCTCTTCACCGCCCTCGGCGTTGCATGAAACGTTCGCAGGTCGCATACCTGTCCCCGGAAGAGCTGGCGAAGCGCCGCCGGCATGACCGCTGGGCAGCAAAAGGCCGCGCGCGGGTGGCACTCCCGGGGCGCAAGGCCGTGGTCGTACCGTGCGCATCGCCGTTCGCGGCAATCCAGTGCGCGGCGGAGCTGTGGGGCGTCCAATGGCAGGAAGTCGTCCACGGGGCGCGCGTCATGTGGGCGCCGCCGGAGACATAAAAAGACACCGCCTGCGAAGATCGTCAAACCCGCAGGCGGTGAAAACCCAATAGCGCACAGGGCGCGCTACACTATATATTATAGCATACAGTTGCCCGCCCTGCAAGCCGAAAAACGCTGACGCCGCAAGGCGTTTTCAGCTTCGGTAAGACCAATTACTAACTCGACCGGAGACAGACAGGGAGGCAATCATGCCGTATGTACATCGCACCGTCGTGTGCGGGGAAACGGTCGAGCACCGCAAGATGTATTCATCCCGTGTGCACAGCAAGGAAGTCAAGCCGCGCAAGCGATCATCCGAGAAGGAGACCTCCAAGTGTCAGGAGCGTATCAACGAGCGCGTGGCAGAGGAGCACCTGCGCTGGCTCATCAACTGCAACTACCATTATGGCGACTTCCATCTGGTGCTGCACTACTGGTGCAAAACCATCACATTAGAGCAAGCCGAGCGGGACAGAGCCGCGTTCTTCCGCGAGCTGCGCAAGGCCTACGCCAAAGAGGGAAAGCGCCTGAAATACATCGCCGTGCTCGAAACCAAGCACATGACGAACGTGCATCATCATATCCTCCTGCCGCGCTTTGACGCGCAGATCATCGCCGCCGCCTGGACAAAGGTGACCAGTGGCGCGGGCTCTATCAGCTTCCAGATGCTCGATGATCGCAAGAACCACGCAAAGCTCGCGTCCTACCTCATCAAGGAATCGCGCTCCACCATGCGCCGCTGCCGCGAGCAGGGCATCCGCCGCCGGCGGTATACTTGCAGCGCAGGCATGGCCAAGCCGGAGATCCGCTATCAGGTGGCCAAGGCCGAGACGTGGAGAAAAGAGCCGAAGGCCAGACGGGGGATGCATCTCTATCGCTTTGACGATGGGTCGGAGTATAAGAGCGGCTGGCACGAACTGAGCGGCTGGCCGTGGCAGGAGTATTACGAGATCAAAGACACTACATAGGAAGGAGCAATTACAATGGGCATCAGCATGGACAGCCTGCCGCCGCGCTATCAGAAACAGGCGGCGCGCAAGCTGGATCCCGCAGCGTATGAAAAGGCGCTGCAGTTTTTCCACGCCGAGGAGGACAAAAGCCCAGCGCGCCAGGCGCAGGGGAGCATCAGTCATGCGCTCGGCGAGAGCTTCGAGGCACAGATCCTCACCGCGTGCGAATACTACCGGTCGGTCTGTTACGCGGAGATCGACAAAACGCCGGAGCCGATCAAGGTCATTTCCGGCCGGCATCAGAATCCGAGCGGCTGCTGGTCGTTCGAGGCGGTTTTCACCAAGCAGGCGCAGCCGGATTTTCAGGGCACGATCGACGGCGGCCGCAGCGTTGTATTTGAAGCCAAGGCCACGGACAAAGACCGCATCCTGCAAAGTGCGGTCACGGAAGAGCAGGCGCGTGCACTGGAATCGCACGCCAATATGGGTGCGCTGGCGTTTGTGCTGGTGTGTCTGCGCGGCCGCGCGGTCTATCGCGTGCCGTGGGAAGTCTGGTGGCGGATGAAGGAGCATTTCGGCCATAAGTACATGACGGCCGAGGAGCTGGAGCCGTACCGGGTGCAGATGCGCCGGGGCGTGATCCTGTTTCTCGGCGACGCAGGATAAAAGCGATAGCGAAAGAGAGGTATAGCTATGAACGAATTTTACGAGAAAGCCATCGAGCGGCTGCGCGATGACAAGGGACTGAGCGGAAACAAGGAACGCGCCATGGCGCCGGCCGTGCGTGAGGCGCTGGAGAAGTTCTGCGAAGAAGACGGCGAGTTTGCGCAGGCCGTGGCGCAGGGCGGGAGCTTCCCGGAGTGCATGAAGGCTGTGGCCAAAGGCGTGGGCGGGAGCATATCGGATATTGAGGCGTACCGCCGGGCGGTGCAGTTCTACTTCCCGGGCGCGGAGATCGAGGTGCAGATGCACGTGCGGCTGTGCAGCGATGACGCGAAGCCGGAGGGCCTGCTGCTGAAGCTGGACGATTTCTTCGGGGTGTGAGCCATGCGGTATCTGAAATGCAACCTGCCGCCGGAGCGGCACGAGGAGATCCTGGGGAAGTTCTGGCACTACCCAACGCAGGAGGAAGAGGACGCAGTGCACGATTTGTTCACACCGCACGTGTTTTTCGAGACCTATGGCAACGAACGCGAGGCATGGGCAACGTGCTGCCGCCAGCATGGGATCATTGGCAAGCGCGGGCCGAAGCACGGCAGCGAGGGAAACTGCCCGTTTTGCGGGCAGGTGGCCGTGTGGAACGCCATCGGAAAGTATGGAGAGCAGATGCGCTCCCTGCGGGAGAGCGAGCACGTGGCATTCTTGCGCCGGGACGGCGAGACACTGCTGATTGAGGCGATGCAGATCGAGATCAGCTACACGAAGGGCCTGATCTATGACGGCCTCTACTACGACATGAACTGCTGGGGGCAGAAAGCCTACTATCTCGCGCCGGGGACAGTGCAGATGTGGGAATGGACGCAAGAATGGAACGGGTTCGAATGGTCGCGGCCGTACTGGAAGGCGAAGGCGACGGTGTCAGAGCCGTTTCAGCCGAACATGATGGGCTGGGCGTGCTATCAGGGCGACTATACCGTGATCGGCGCGGATGCGCTGAGCGAGACGAAGGCGTGGCGCTACTGCCAGATCGAGGACTGGATGCGCTACGAGATCGCGCAAAGCTGGGAAGAAGAGCCGGTGAAGTGGGCTGTGACGTATCTGGCGGCTTACGCGATGTGGCCGCAGATCGAAATGGCCGTGAAGCTCGGCTTCGGCGACGCGGTGACACAGCTTGTAGTGAGCGGCGTGAAAAACGCGCGAATCCTGAACTGGAGTGCGCGAAATCCGGCAGACTTTATGCGAATGAGAAAGCAGGAGGCGCGCGCCTGGCTGCAGTCTGGCGGAGACTTTGAGACGCTGAGAAGCTGGCGGGAGACCGCGCCGGAGCTGACACCGGATGTGTACATCCATCTCTGCCGGCAGCTTGGCGGGGGACGGATGGTGGAAGCGTGCAAGGAGTGCGCGGAGACGGCCGGAATGAAGCTGGAAAAGGCGGCACGATATGCCGAGAGCAAGACGGGCGTGCAGCTGTGGGTGGACTATCTGCGCATGGCGCGCGAGCTGGGCTATGACCTGACGGAGGCGACGGTGGCCATGCCGAAGGATCTGCGGGAGCGGCACGACGCGGCGGCTGAGCTGCTGGAGATCCGGAAGGACCAGGCCGCCACTGCGGCCTATGCGAAGCGGTACAAGAAGCTGTGCCGGAAATATGAATTTGCTCTGAGCGGCTTGCGCATCGTGGTGCCGAAGAGCGGCAGCGAGATCGTGCGCGAGGGCAAGACGCTGCACCACTGTGTGGGCGGATACGCCGCGCGGCATATTGAGGGGAAGACAACCATCCTGTTTTTGCGGCACGAGAAGCGGCCGGAGCGACCGTGGATGACCATCGAGCTGACAGGGAAGGACACGATCCGCCAGATCCACGGATACAAGAACGAGGGCTATAACCATGCGCAGGATCCGGAAGAGCGGTACGCATGGTTTCTGGATGCATGGCTCGGCTGGGTGCACGCAGGCAGCCACCGCGACAAGCAGAAGCAGCCAATACTGGAAGCAAAGGAGAAAACGGCATGAATGAACTGACAAGGACGCCGGAGACCGTGGGCGCGGAGATCCGCGGCCTGACGGCGCAGGCAAAGCAGATGACGCTGTGGTTCGGCATCGAGATCGGCCGCCGCCTGTGCGAGGCGAAGGAGATGATCGGCCACGGGGAGTGGCTGCCGTACCTGAAGGCGCAGACGGAATTCAGCCAGAGCACGGCATCGCGCTTTATGACGCTGTACCGCGAGTATGGGGCGCAGCAGCAGACCCTTTTTGGGGCGGAATCAAATTACCCAACGTTGAATAATTTGAGCATTTCCAATGCTTTACGGCTGCTCGCACTGCCGGAAAACGAGCGGGAGAGCTTTGCCGAGGAGCACGACGTGGAGCACATGTCGGCGCGGGAACTGGACGAGCTGATCCAGGCGAAGAAGGCGGCCGAGGACGAGCGGGATCTGTACGAGCAAAAGCTGGCCGAACAGATGGGCGCGGCTGAGCGGATGAAGAAGGACGCCGAGACGGCAGCGCAGGAGGCCGAGGCGCGCCGACGGGAGCTGGTGGAGACACAGACGCAGATCCGGGCGCTGCAGGAGAACATCCGCACGCTGGAGAGCCGGCCGGTTGAGGTGGCCGTGCAGGTGGACGAGGGCGCTGTGGCCAAGGCGCGCGAGGAAGAAAAGGCGGCTGTGCAGAAAGAGCTCGAGCGGCTGGAAAAGAAGCTGCAGAAGGCGGAAAAGGCGCGCGAGCAGGCGGAGGCCACGGCCAAGGCTGCCGAGGAAAAGCTGGAAACAGCCACGGCCGACGTTGCCAAAGAGCGCGACGGTCTGAAGCAGGAGCTGCAGGAGGCGCGACGGAAGCTGGAGATGAGCGATGTGACGGTGGCGCAGTTCAAGATCGTTTTCGATGCCACGCAGTCAAGCATGAACGATATGATTGCATTGATCGCAAAGGCCAGCGGCGAGAACCAGACAAAGCTGCGAGCGGCGGCGGGGAAGCTGATCGATGCTTTTAAGGGCCGAATCGAATCGTGAAAGGAGGGCAACCATGAAGATCTACATATCAGGGAAAATCGCCGGTGATCCGGGTTATAAGGGGAAATTCGCCCGAGCGGCTGCACAACTTGAGCGGCAGGGCGCGACGGTCATCAATCCGGCCACGGCGCCGGAGGGGTTGGCCAAGCTGGACTATATGCGCATCTGCTTCGCTGAGATGGAGGCGGTGGACTACGTTGTGTTCCTTCCGGACTGGGTGGAATCCGCCGGCGCGAAGCTGGAACGCGCGTGGTGTGACTATGTCGGCGTGCCGACGGCGAATTGGGACGATTTTCGGGTAGATATGCTTGTAAGGAAGTCGCACGGCTGCACATTCCGCGAGCTGTTGGTGCTGGAGCATCCGGACAAGGTGGATGCACGCTTCATCGGTGGGTGTGCGGGATGCCCGGATGAATACGGATATGAGCCGGGAAACGGTACTGAATGTCTGTGCGAGAAGAACTGGAATACAAAGAAAAGCGTGCCGCAGATATGCACAGAGTGCTGGGATCGCATCGTTCCGGGGAGCGAGGCGGTGTGAAATGATGAATTACAAAGGCGTGGCGCGGTTGGCTGCGAAAGAAGCGAAGGGATATCAGCTGTTGATCTACGAGACCGGCGGCGTTATTGGCATGGTTGGCCGCGAATGGGCATACGGCGCACAGGTTGATATGCTGCAGCGAACTAACGGCCGGGAGTTGCTGGCGGAAGTAGTGCGCATGCTCGGTCGGATACCGGAAGAAGAAGCGGTGAGCGTTCAGGAAAGCGGGCGGATCGAACAGGCTGTGCTGCTGGACGCAGCGCTCCAGCGCATGGGTGAAGCGCTGGCGGTGCCCACTATCCAGGAGGCAAAAGCCACACCGCTGATGTATGGAAGCACGGCGTTGTGGCAAACGCGGGAGAAAATGATTATCGGCCTTCCCGATGATGTGCAGGCCGTTGTGGCGGCAAATGAAGTGCTGCTGACGGATGAAGCCGGCAAGGTGGTGCGTTATGATTTGGACAGCGAGACGTTCATCGCGCAGTCGCTGGAAAACGCAGATGCGCTGTGGCGGGCACTTACATCGACAAGATGGGTTGCTTGGGATGACTGACGAAGGAGGTGAGGATGTTGGACTGGAAACGGGAGGCGGCTGATGAGCTGCGAAACTACACGAACCGAAAGGCGGCAATTGAAAACATCAGAGATCAGATCGCTGACTTGGCAACGGAGATCACGAGTATCCGCAGTGCATCGGCGGACGGCAGCCCGGTTGCCGGCGGCTCAAACGGCAGGGACGATGCGCTCGTCAACAACATCCTGAAACGTGAGCGGCTGGAAGAGGCGCAGCGCTTGACCGAGAACCGTGTACGCCGCGTGGATCGTGTCTTGAATCAGCTCTCTGAGCGGGACCGCTGTGTGCTGCAGCGTTTTTACATCACGCCGTGCATCGGCGGCGTCGAGCGGCTGTGCCGGGAATTGGCCATCGAGAAAACGACAGCTTACCGTTGGAAGGATTGCGCACTGCGGAATTTTACAATCACAATGTACGGCCTCACAGAGACGTGAGCGTAACGTGGGAAAAAATCGGGAACATTTTCACGGGAATCTGTGTTAAAGTGATATCGCGGGATTGTGAGAGAGACCAATCCCACACCTTCCATTGTGAAATACCTCTCTTCCTTTCTCCTTTGTTGCGGTCGCGCCCGACGGGGCGCGTGGATCGAATATCTCTGTCAGTCTCTCATTTGTGAAGCGCCGGTCCAGCTTTCGGGTTCCGGCGCTTTGCTGTGCAATATTGTGGTTGCATATTCTCGAACAAGAATGTAAAATATAGGGGAACACAAGAAGCGGAGGGGTAACAATGGGATTCTTCAAGAGTAAAAAGGGCAGCATCATCAGCGACTATTTCTGCATCGAGGAAGACCTTGGACAGTTCAAAAAGGGCGACGCTGTGGATGTCGCACTGTATGAAGATCATCTGGAGCTGCAGAAGGGTGTCGGGAACAAGGACGTGGCGATGCTGGCCTACTCTCAGATCACGGATGTTTTCTATGGCTCGGACGTGCAGGTGCTTGTGAAAGACAAGTCGCCGATTGCGCGGGCTGTCGCTGGAGGCCTGCTGTTCGGAAGTACCGGTGCTGTGGTCGGCGCTATCAGCGGCGCCGGCAAGAAGGAAAAGAAGGTCAGGAGAATTCTCTTCATCATCAGCTATGTGTCTGCGGATGGGCAGGAATCTTTTCTGACGTTCCGGGATACGAGGCTGTATAAAGGACCAAAGGTCGCGGCCAGACTCAAAAAGCTGTGCGGTATCGAGGCAGAGGCCAAGCCGAGTGCGGCTGCCTCTGTGTCCAAACTCTAAAGCGTATATATTCACTGGGAGGATCGGGCTTGTGCCCGGTCCTTTTCTTATGGGCTGGATGCTGTGACACAAAAACAGTTTTACAAAACGCAAGCGTGGAAACGCGCGAGACAAGCATACATCGATTACAGGCTCGCGCTTGATGGCGGCATGTGCGAGGTGTGCCACGATGAGCCGGGGGTGATCGTGCATCACACTATCTGGTTGGACGATATCAACTGCAACGATCCGGAAATCAGTCTGAACCCACGGCGCTTTCGGTACGAGTGCCAGACCTGCCACAACAAAGAGCGCGACCCGAGGAAGACAACGCCGGGCAGATGCCTGTACGGCCCAGGTGGCGAGATCATCCGCAACACAAATTACTGACCGAGCGGCTGGACTCCCCCCATCGCGCAGCGAAAAAACGAGGGCAGGGGACCGAGCCGGGGAGTTAAATTTTACTCCGCGCGCTACGCAAGGGGGTGTAGAAATGGCGAAACTGACCAAAAAGACGAGAGTTGACCGCGAAAAGAAGCGGCTGCAGGAGATTTTTAAGGATTTGGAGCCCAACAAGCTCGAAACCTGCCAATCATTGATTGACCGAGCGGCTTTTATTACCGTGAGCCTCCAAGACCTTGAGGTGCAGCTCAACGAAACCGGATGGGTAGAGCACTACCAGAACGGCGCCAATCAGGGCGGCATGAAAAAGGCTGCTGCCGCAGATGTGCACATCAGTCTAACGAAAAATCTGAACGCCATTACGAAGCAGCTGCTCGAGCTGGTGCCGCCGGCGCAGAAAGAGAGCCGCCTGGCGGAGCTGATGAACAAATGACGCCTTACGCAAATTTCATTCAGGAGTACTACCACAAGATGACGACCGGCGAAATCGTTGTCGGGAAGTGGGTGCGGATCCTTTACGAGAAGATTACCGCGGGCCTGCGCGATGGTCTTTTTTATTTCGACGAACGGAAAGCAAATCGTGCAATCGCGTTTATCGAGACGTTCTGCCATCACTGCGAGGGGCGCAACGATTTGATTCATCTGGAGCTGTGGCAAAAGTCGACAGTGTGCTTGATGTTCGGCATCGTGGACGGGGACGGCCTACGGATCTTCCGAGAGGTGTTTATGGTCATGGGACGCAAAAACGGCAAGAGCCTGTTCGCCTCCGCCTGTATCGCTTACATGGCTTACCTGGACGGCGAGTATGGCGCGAAGATATACTGCCTGGCACCCAAGCTGGAGCAGGCGGCCATCGTATACGATAATTTCTTCCGCATGGTGCTTCAGGAGCCGGAACTTGCGCAGCTGGCGCAGAAGCGGCGCTCAGACGTGTATCTCGAGACAACAAACACGAGTATTCGCCCGCTGGCGTTCAATGCCAAGAAGAGCGACGGCTTCAACCCGCATTTGGCGGTGTGTGACGAAATTGCGAGTTGGCCGGCTGAGCAGGGGCTGAAACAGTACGAAGTCATGAAGTCTGCGCTCGGCGCGCGCAAGCAGCCCATGATCCTGAGTATCAGCACGGCCGGATACGTCAACGATGGACCATACGATGAGCTGATGATGCGTGCGACGGCTGTCCTAATGGGCGCCAGCGAGGAGCGCAGGCTACTGCCAATTCTATATCTGATCGACGACGTGGAAAAATGGGACGACATCGAGGAGCTGCGCAAGAGCAACCCGAACATGGGCGTCAGTGTCTCCGAGGAATTTTTCAGAGAGGAAATCGCCATCGCGCACAATAGCCTGAGCAAGCGCGCCGAGTTTATGACCAAGTACTGCAACATCAAGCAGAGCAGCACGCAGGCATGGCTGCCGTTTGCTGTGGTGGATGCGGTGAGTGGCGGCGAGTACAGTCTGGAGGATTTCCGCAGCACCTATTGCGTCGGCGGCATTGACCTGTCCCAGACCACCGACCTGACGGCCTGCTGCGTGGTGATCGAGCGGGACGGCAAACTGTACACTTTTGCAAAGTTTTTTATGCCATCGAATAAAATCAATGAGCTGCAGGAGCGGGAGGGCGTGCCTTACCGCATATATGTTTCGGCGGGGCTGGTCCAGCCAAGCGGGGAGAATTTCGTGGACTACAACGACTGCTTTGAGTGGTTCCGTATGCTCGTCGAGGATTATGAGATCCTACCGCTGCAGGTTGGTTATGACCGGTATTCCGCGCAGTATCTCGTGCAGCAGATGGAGCAGTACGGGTTCCACATGGACGATGTGTTTCAGGGTGAAAACCTGACGCCGGTCATCCACGAGGTGGACGGTCTACTGCGCGATAAGAAGTTGCTGCTCGGCGCGAATAATCTGCTGAAAGCGCACTTCCTGAACGTGGGCATGAAGCAGAACGAAGAAACGCGGAAGATTCGACCGGTCAAGCTTGAACCGCGGACGCATATCGACGGTTTTGTCGCCGTCATGGATGCCTTGACGGTTCGCCAGAAATGGTACGATCAGATCGGCGAGCAGCTCAAGAATTAGAACAGGAGGGAGCCGGATGGGCGCATTTACAAAACTTTTCGGCAAAGGAAAAGCGACAAAGCAGCTGGGCGGTTATTTTGAAATGCTCGACGGGTATACACCCGTTTTCTCAACATACGACGGCGGGGTTTACGAAATGGAGCTGACACGCTCCTGTATTCATACCTTTGCCAATCACTGCAGCAAGCTGACGCCAGTCGTCAGCGGAGCAAACACGAAAGCGCAGAAGGCGCTCCTGGACGGCAGGCCGAATCCATTTATGACGTCTGCGCAGTTCGTTTACAAGGTCGCCACGATTTACGATGCGCAGAACACGTGTTTTATCGTCCCTGTGCTCGACGGCTTTGAGAAACTGATCGGCTATTACCCGGTCAATCCGATGCAGGTGGAGATCATCGAGGTATCTGGCGAGCCGTGGCTGCGCTATACATTCCGCAGCGGGCAGAAGGCTGCAATCGAGCTGGCGCGCTGTGGTGTGGTCAGCAAATATCTGTACAGCAGCGACATCAAGGGCGAGAACAACGCGGCACTGCGGCCGACGCTGCAGCTGCTGAACGTGCAGAATCAGGGAATTGAAGAAGGCATTCGCAACAGCGCGAGCTTTCGCTTCATGGCTACGGTGAACAACTTTGCCAAGGCGGAAGACCTGAAAAAGGAACGCAAGAAGTTCGTAGCTGAAAACCTCGGCCCGGACTCCGGCGGCCTGGCCCTGTTTCCGAATACCTACACCAATGTGCAGCAGATCAAGTCCCAGCCGGAGATCGTGGATCCGGAGCAGATGCAGATCATCCAGACGCGCGTGCTCAACTACTTCGGCTGCAACGAGGATGTGCTGCAGAATAAGACGGTCGGCGATGCATGGAGCGCGTACTACGAGGGGAAAATTGAGCCGTTTGCCCTCCAACTGTCGCAGGCCATGACCTGTATGACGTTCACGCGGGCAGAACTTGCGCGCGGGAACTCCATCATGTGGAGCGCAAACCGGCTGCAGTATATGACCAATAGTGACAAGCTGCAGGTCAGCTCGCAGATGTTCGACCGCGGAATTCTCAGCACGAATGATGTGATGGACATTTGGCAGCTGCCGCACGTGCCGGACGGGGACAAGCGATATATCCGCAAGGAGTACGCAGAGATCAGCAAACTGGATCAGGCGGTGCATCCGCAGCCGGTGGAAGGGGAGGACGAAAATGACGCCGGAGAATAAGATCAAATTTAAGGCGAACGCGCAGGCACGATCGCTTGTGCTGCTGCCGAAAAAGGAAGCCGAGAAGCGCATCGAAACGAACTACTACGTGGAGGGCTATGCCGCACGCTATGAGCCGTATGTGCTCTACTATGATGGCGATGAACCGATCTATGAACGCTTTGAGCGCGGCTGCTTTGACGACTGCGATATGAGCGATGTCATCATGCAGTTTGACCATGCCGGGCGGGTGTTTGCGCGCAGCACAAACGGCAGCCTGATCGTTGGGCCGGACGACGTGGGCCTGTTTATGGCCGCCGATCTCGGCCGCACCGAGGGTGCCCGCGGCCTGTACGCGGACATTGATGCCGAGATGATCACGAAAATGTCTTGGCGCTTCCGCGTCGGTGATTACTACTGGGACGCCGAGACGCGCACAATCGTGCACCGCACAGTGAAGAAGATCTACGACGTATCTGCGGTCAGCATCCCCGCAAACGACAACACAGAAATCAATGCTCGCAGCTGGGCCGACGGAGTGATCAGCCTGGCAGCCCGGAGTGAGGCAGAGCTTGACGATAGGCGCAGAAGACTGCGCTTGAAAATCAAACTCAATTCACAGGAGGAATTCAACTATGAGACTTGATGAAATCAATGCGCGCCTGGCTGCCATCCAGCAGGAGGCGGAGACGGCCAGCGGCGACGCGCTGACCGCACTGGAAAACGAGGCCGCCGCCCTGACTGCGGAGCGCCAGCAGATCCTGAATGAAATGCAGGCGCGTCAGCGCCTGCGCTCCAACATCGCCGCCGGCATCGTGACCGGACGCACGATTGAAGCGCCGAGCGCTGCTGAGCCGACGCAGGCGCGCTTCACCGTTGATTCGGCGGAGTATCGCGAGGCCTACCTCATGCATCTGCAGGGCCGCAGCCTGAGCGCCGAGCAGCGCGCGGCGGTGACGGCTACTGCGGCGATCCCCACCCAGACGCTCAACAGAATTGTCGGCGTGTTCGATCAGAACCCGATCCTGTCGCGCATTACGATGACCTATATCCCGGGCAATATCACGATTCCCGTGGAGGGCACCGTGAATTCCGCAAGCTGGGTCGCCGTGGGCACGGCTTCCACCGATTCCGATGATACGATTACCTCCGTCTCCCTTGGTGCGTACATGCTCATCAAGACGGTCGAGATCACTGCTGATGTGCAGACCATGTCCATCGATGCGTTCGAGACCTGGCTTGTCGGTCGTCTGGCCAATAAGCTGGAGGCCGCGCTGGACGCCGCGGTCTTTACCGGCACCGGCAGTAGCCAGGCGACTGGTATCCTGAAAACGCTGGATACGGCGACCGGCACCTTCACCAAGGCGAAAGCGACCTATGCGGATCTGATCAAGATCATCGCTGCGCTGCCGACTGGCTATGCGACCAATGCCGTCTTTGTGATGCCGCGCAAGCTGTTCTATACGGACGTGATCGGCATCACGGACACCCAGGGCCAGCCCGTCGTCCATGCGGATGTGGAGTCTCCGGCGAAGCACAACATCCTGGGCTATCCGGTGATCTTGGACGACAATCTGACCGCTGACAACATCCTGTTCGGCGAGCTGTCGTACTATCACATGAACATTGCCCGCGCACCGGAGGTTACCAGCGACGACTCTGTTGCGTTCCGTGCCGGATCCCGCGTGTATCGCGCCATGGCGCTGGCGGACGGAAAACTGACCGTGTCTGCTGCCGTTGTGCGCTTTAACCGCGCAACAACGGCCTGATCGTCATCTAAGGTGGGGCTGTAAAGCCCCACCGATGCCGTCGGAGAGGAGGAAACCATATGGAAATTGATCAGGGCCTCTTGACGAAGGTAAAAACCTATCTCCGCATCAGTCACACGAAGCTGGACGATGATGTGGCAGACTCCATCTCTGCCTGCCTGGCGGATCTGCGGGTTTGCGGCGTGCGAAATCCATCGGAGGACACGGAGGATGTGATCGACCCGCTGGTGCTCAACGCCGTCAAGCTATACTGCAAAGCGGAGTATACGGACGACACGGGTAAGGCCGCAGAGTACATGGTCAGATATAACGCGCTCAAATCCTGCCTGATGATGGCGAGCGGCTATCAGGAGGGAACAACGTGAACGAAGTCATCACATTGATCGGCAACGCCGGCGAGCGGGACGTGTTTTGCCGTCTGGCGAGCATTGGCCAGAGGGAGTACTACGAGGCGCAGGCGGTCGATGTCTACCCGGAATGCAAGTTCATTCTGGCGGACTATCTGGAGTACGAAAACGAGCAGCTGCTGGAGTATGACGGCCAGCGTTACCATGTGCTGCGTACCTACCGGAACGGTCAGGAGCTGGAGATCACGGTCGCGCGTGCGTCTGCGGAGGAGGGCGGTATCTATGGGTAAAAGCATCCAAGTGGGCAATCTGCCGGCTGCACTTTCTGATGCGCTGACCGTGTATGCGCAGGATGTGATTGACCGTATCAATGATGTGGGCGAACAGTCAAGCGATAAGCTGAGAAGAATCACGAGGGCAACGGCGCCGCGGTCTAAGCGAAAAGATAGCTCATTCTACAAGAACATAGCTGTAAAGGCCGAAGATGCCGGAAACGGAATGAAGCGATATATCTGGTATGTGAAAGCCCCTGACCATAGGCTGACGCATCTGCTGGTGCATGGTCATGCGACTAGAAACGGCGGCCGCACGAAGGCAAATCCATTCCTGAAGAATGCGCTCGACGCTGTTTTACCGGAATACGAGCGCGCCGTGGAAGAAGCGGTGAAGGAGGCTGGGCTTGATGTGGAATTGCATCTTTCGGCGGAATATAGAATTGACGACTATTGGCAGAAAGAGTATGCCGCTGGCCATGTGATTCCCATGCCAGGAAACTATGTGCTGCTTGAAAACTCATTTGCACAAGAGCTGATTGGGTCGGAGCAGATGATGTTTGAGTTGAGATGTAAAGGATATTATCCAATTCTTGCTCACCCAGAGCGTTACTCTTATTACGGACACAATCGTGAACGCTACGAGAAAATGCACCGCACCAACGTGAAGTTCCAACTCAACATCCTTTCGCTCACAGGCTATTACGGTCATTCGGTGCAAGATACAGCCAGATGGCTCGTGAAGCAAGGACTTGTAGATATGATTGGTTCCGACATTCACCACCTCGAACACGCAGAAATCATTAAGGATTACTTGCGCAGCAAGGATTGGCGAAAAATGGCAGAGAAATTAGACGGTCGTATCATTAACGACAGTGTGTGCTAAAAAAGTTTCCCTTACTGTGCCATCATTCTGAATGGGGACTCCCCATCGTCGGTAGTGTAAACTCCTGAAAATTCATAACCATCGTAGGTGCCGCTCAGGGTGCCTACGATTTTATTTTTCTTGTCATATACCGATACTGTGAGGTCTCTGCCGCTGCCAATGCCCAGCAGACGATACTGTTTGCGCTCTTTGCCTCCGACCACGGTTGCGGCGGTGCCGGTGATATTGTTTGGGTCTTTGGTGTTGAGCACCATCACGAAATGGCCATTCCCCACAGAGCCAGCCAAGCGAATTTCACCCGATTTGGCGGCTTTACGCTTGTGCTCTTGATAAGAGGGTGGGGTTGTGGAAAATTCTTCGCCACCCATCATTTCCTCCATTCTGTCCATGTCGGCAAATGGGTCGCCAGCCATCATTTCTTCCATGATTTTCTCCATCTTTTCCATTTCAGCCATGTGCTCTCTCATCATGGCTTCGGCTTCCTCACCAGTGATTTCTTGGTAAGTGATGTGGGAGTCGGAGTCGGCTTGTGGAGCATCCGCCATTTTCTCGGTCTTTTTTGTGACTTGCGCAACGGCGGTTTTCTTCACCGCGTAATACCCTATCAGCAGCAGTCCCACCACAAGAATCACTGCTACAATCACCACCACCTTGTTGACCACATTTTTCTTCAGTGGTTCGATAGGGCGATGGCGCTGTGTGGCGGCAGGTTCCTCAAAGAGCTGTGGCGTTACTCCATCGTTGAAAGGTGGAGGTGTTGAGCTACCGCCATCTTCTATGTAAGGAGGTGGTGTGGGTTTTCCACTAAATTGCGGAGTGGAGGAAGGGTTGGTATTGTTCATTTCTTTATCACTTTAGAAACGTAGTCGATGATCAAATCCGCAGTACCTTTGTCGCCAAGCACGCTTGCATTCACACAAAGGTCGTAGGTTTCAGCCTCTCCCCATTTTTTGTCGGTGTAGAAGTTGTAATAGCTGGAGCGCATCTTGTTGGTTTTCTCAGCGCGTGTTATTGCCTCTTTTTCGGTCTTGCAGTCGCCGCGCGCGATAATTCGCTTCACACGGTCGTCCATTGTGGCATGAATGAAGATGCTAATCACCTTGCAGTGGTTGCGAAGCACATAGTCGGCTGTTCTGCCCACAATCACGCATGGACCACGGTCGGCAATCTCTGTGATTACGTTGCTCTGAATGGTGTAGAGGCTGTCTTCATTGAGCGGAGAGTTGCTCATCAGGTAAGTGCCGGAGTTGAAACCGAGTGTGAGCGAGAGCATACCCGACAGGAATGAGGGCGTTTTCTCGTCTTTCGACTCGAAGTATTCACGCGCCACACCGCTATTCTTTGCGGTCTCAATCAGCAGTTCGCTATCGTAGTAGGCGATGCCAAGTGCATCTGCCACCATTTTACCTATTTCTCTGCCGCCGCAACCGAACTGGCGGCCAATAACTATTGCGTATGTGTTAGTGTTCATAATTGATATGGTTTTAGTTGTGATTTATTCTGTAGCAGGGGCTTCACTTTCTTGATTCTCTAATTTGTTGATATTACAAATCTCCAATTCCTTGATGTTTAGCTTTCCATTTTCTAACTCTGCCAATATTGAGGTGTGGGTGTCGCGTCGGGCGTAAGGCACCAGTTCAAATTCTCTGATAAATTTGGTCTTTCCCTTTGCCTTTGTGAAAAGCGACTTTTGAAGTGCTTCCATATTTGGCATTTTCTGCACCATAAAATAGCGATACCCTATCTTTGCCACGCCCAGCATATTGTCGCGCATCTCTTTAGGATCGTTCATCGGGTCGTGCGACTCCACCTGTATGGAATATGCGCCATCATTTAGGGGGTAGATGTATAGGGAGAACACATAGTGTTCAAAATCGTCATTGTTTATCGCCTGAACCATTTGGCCGATGGCATCGGCAATGGCTTTTGCATCACCATCGGTGGAGAGTGCTATATTTTGCACCTGAAATTGGTCAGTTTTATCGGGTATGATGTTGTGCTCCTCCTGTGTGTAGAAGCGCGTTAGAATCACTTCGGCATCTTTTGCGAAGCCGTAAGTGGATGATAGCACGATAAGCAATGTAAGCAATAAATGTTTCATAATGCTGCAAATCATTATTTTAATGTCAAATTTATATTTTTTTCCCGAAATAGAATAACTTTTTTTATTAAACTTCCCTAAACAGACAGTGTAAATTGTAGTTGGTTTAAAAAAACGGAGAGCCAAACCGTTGCGGTAAGGCTCTCCGTGAATTGGTGTTATACTGCTTAAATCAGTGTATTATCCGAAGTTGTCGTAGTGTATCGACTCTGGATCAACGCCAAGTGAATACAGCACATCGTTTACGGTCTTGCTCATCATGGCAGGACCGCACATATAGTATTCGCAATCTTCTGGCGCTTCGTGGTGAGCCAGATAGGTGTCGCGGAGCACTGGTGCCACAAATCCTGCGGTGTATTTCACGCCAGCAGCGTCAGCGTCAGGGTCGGGGCGGTCGAGTGCCAAATGGAAGTGGAAATTAGGATATTCCTTTTCAATTTCGAGGAAATCCTCAAGATAGAACACCTCGCTCAGCGAACGTGCGCCGTAGAAGAAGTGCATTTCTCGGTCGCGGCACTGCAGGGTTTTGGTCATGTGCATAATTTGTGCACGCAGAGGCGCCATACCGGCACCGCCACCAATCCAAATCATTTCCTTCTTTGAGTCGAAAATAGGGTGGAAGTCGCCGTAAGGGCCACTCATTGTCACCTTGTCGCCTGGTTTGAGCGTGAAGATGTAACTTGATGCGATACCTGGCATCACATCTTGGAATCCCACTTCAGGCTTTGGCTTGAATGGAGGTGTGGCAATACGCACGGTGAGCATAAAGCGGTCGCCCTCGGCTGGATAGTTTGCCATGGAGTAGGCTCTCACTGTAGGCTCGGTATTCTTACACTTGAGCGAGAACATGTTGAACTTCTCCCAAGTTGGCAAATATTCGCCAAGCGATTCCTTGTCGATGTCTTTGTCGTAGTTCATTTCGTATTCAGGAATACGGATTTGTGCGTAGCTACCAGGAATGAAGTCCATGTGGGCACCTTCGGGCAGAGCCACGATAAACTCCTTGATGAACGAAGATACCAATTTGTTGCTCACCACCGTACATTCATATTCCTTCACTTCAAGCACAGAATCGGGCACTTGAATGTCCATATTGTCTTTCACCTTC
>OKVB01000203.1_pt1 | contig 38561 bp, 26 predicted proteins | sample 1606651 | NCBI WGS metagenome assembly OKVB01 (sample SAMEA3882518, study PRJEB24775) | human gut metagenome | biome: human-associated habitat; feature: intestine environment; material: feces | place: Netherlands | collected 2009/2010 | reverse complement strand
TCCTTCCTGGAATTCCCCTGCTGCTCATACATCGCCACATGCTCCGCAATGGAAACCTCCTCCCAGGAAGCACGCTTCTCCGCTTCCATTTCACTGCGGCTTCTGCCCTCGATCACAAGGACACACTCACCCAGTGGCTTCTCATCTTTATAAAAATCCATCAGATCATCGATCGTCGTCCGAAACGCCGTCTCATGTTTCTTGGTCAGCTCCCTGCAAAGAGTCATCCTGCGGTTACCAAGTGTCTCTCTGAGCTCGCCAAGGGTCCGTACAAGCCTGTGAGGCGCCTCATACAGGATAATAGTCCTCGTCTCGCTGGAAAGCTCTTCCAGAATCGTTTTTCGCTCTTTCTTATCCGCCGGAAGAAACGCCTCGAAGGCAAAACGCCTGGTATGCAGACCTGACAAAGTCAGAGCAGTAATACAGGCAGCAGGCCCCGGCAATGAAGTCACCTCAATACCAGCTTCGTAACACATAGCTGCAAGTTCTTCTCCAGGATCTGAGATACCTGGAGTTCCTGCATCTGTGATCAACGCAATGTTTGTGCCTGAGAGCATTTTTTCCACAAGAACGTGACCTTTGTCGATCTTGTTGTATTCGTGGTAACTGGTCATGGGGGTTTTTATGTCAAAATGATTTAAAAGTTTTATGCTGTTGCGGGTATCTTCCGCAGCGATTAAGTCCACTTCCCGAAGGGTTCTTAAAACTCGAAGGGTGATGTCTTCGAGGTTTCCTATGGGGGTGGCGCATAAGTATAGTTTTCCGTTTTGTTTCATATTTTCCTCTTTTCTCGCTTAACCGCAGGGATTTGTTTTCCACTTGGCCGTGGGGGAGTTGTTTTGCTTAACCGCGGAGGATATTCCACTTAACCGTGGGGGATATTCCGCTTGACCGCGGGGGTTTGTTTAAGTTTGGGAACTTTGAAAACCGCAAAGGGGCCGCAAAGCCGCGCCCCCTCTGCACACCCCTTGGGCTTTTTTTAAGTAGTGCAAGGGATTCGCTGTTCTTATTTGTTGACTTGTGTCTGTATGCTTCGGTATTCAGCGCGCTACGCTGTGCCGATGTTGTTTTATTTCTTCTCTTTCTCTGTGGTTCGCTTCTGGCAAAGTACCTGTATTCTTCAATACTCAGCGCGCTACGCTGTGCCGATGTTGTTTTATTTCTTCACTTTCTCAGTGATTCACTTCTGGCAAGGTGTCTGTATTCTTCGATACTCAGCGCGCTACGCTATGCCGATATTATTTCATTTCTTCACTTTCTCAGTAATTCACTTCCGGCAAGGTGTCTGTATTCTTCGATACTCAGTGCGCTACGCGTTGCGATCTCTCGCTTTGAATCTCAGGCGAGGGGAGGCAGGCTGCTGGTGGTGACGTTAGCGGAGCCCCCGTCAGCGAGGTGAGGATAGCTGCTGCCACCGAGCGCACTGTTTGAGCGAAGCGAGTTTGCGCGAATGGCAGCAAACCGGCGCCGCAGCCGAGCAGGGGGCGCAGCGTGTCACCACCAGCAGCCTGCCTCCCCTCGCCGTCCCTTCACCAACCGAAGTTCCACAGCCACCATCACCTCCCAGCCATCCAGCGCAGCGCCGATGGCCCAAAACCTCCCGAGCAGCCACCCAATCTCTCACAACCAGGCAGCCACCCTAAGCCAGCCCCATTCACACCATCCGATACAACTCCAAAATATCCTTAGTATAAACCCCAGGCCTCTCATAAACCACCAGCGGCCGTTCAACCTGGATCCTGGAATTCCCGCCCTTACAGGCCTCGATCAACACCATATTCGGCTCCTTATCAATAAAAGGATACACCAGCTGCATCCTCTTAGGCTCTAGCTTATACTTCGTCAAAGTCGCCATCAGCTCCACCAGTCTGAAAGGCCTGTGCACCAGAAAAAACCTCCCCCGGTCCTTCAGAACCCGGGCAGCCTGACAGGCCACATCATCAAAAGTACAAAGAATCTCATGCCTCGCAATCGCCTTGGGAACATGCGGATTCGTTAACCCATGCTGTCCGATCATATACGGCGGATTACACGTCACCACATCAAAAGAAGCCGCCCCAAAAATCCCGGCAGCCTCCTTGATATCACCCTCAACGATCCGAACCCTGTCCTCAAGGCCATTAAACCTCACACTACGGTCAGCCATCTCCGCACACTCATGCTGAATCTCCAGCCCCGTAAAATGCTCCCCATCCGTACGGTCAGAAAGCAAAATCGGAATAATTCCCGTGCCAGTCCCCATATCCAGTGCAACCTCACCCTTCTTCACCCGGGCAAAACCAGACAACAGAACCGCATCCATCCCGAAACAGAACTTCTTCGGATCCTGGATCACAAACAACCCATTCTGAAGATCATCCACACGCTCACCGCATTTAACAAGATCACTTCTCATTCGGTTTTGAATCTCCCTTTTTAGCCTCTTTCTCATCGTGGTCAGCAGAACCTGCACCACCCTTACCTTTTTTCTTCTTGGGGCGGAACTTCAGATCACGAACCGGAAACTCCTGGATCTCCTTCTCATCGTTAACATCCACAACAATCTTAACCATCTGACGGAGAACATTCACACTCTGAACTGTACCGGTAATACCCTGCGGTGTAGTCACTATATCACCAATTCCCGGAAGATTCCGGTTCAGCTCCTCATAAGTTTCCTGCTCATTCTTAAGACAGCACATCAGACGTCCACAAACACCTGAAATCTTCGTCTGGTTCAGAGAAAGATTCTGCTCTTTCGCCATCTTAATGGAAACCGGTGCAAATTCGGAAAGATACGTATGGCAGCAAAGCGTCCTTCCACAGATACCAATACCACCAAGGATCTTCGTCTCATCACGGACACCGATCTGACGAAGCTCAATCCTTGTCTTAAACACAGACGCCAGATCCTTAACAAGCTGACGGAAATCAATCCGCCCGTCCGCTGTAAAATAAAACAGCACCTTGTTATTATCAAACGTATACTCCGCATCGATCAGCTTCATCTCAAGCCCATGTTCACGGATCTTCTTCTTGCAGATCTTAAAAGCCTCTTTCTCCTTCAGACGGTTCTCAGCCTCATGCTCCTCGTCCTCTTTTGTCGCAACACGGAGAACTTCCTTCAGCGGATGCACCACCTCGTCCTCCTTCACACTGCGCGGCTCCAGAACAACACGGCCATACTCCACACCACGGGCAGTCTCCACGATCACATGATCGCCGACCTTCACCTTATAGTTCTTCGGATTAAAATAATAAATCTTACCAACGTTACGAAATCTAACTCCAACTACCATTTCCATTCTATTTCTCCCTAATTGTCAGGAACAGGAGCTCCAGGGCAAGTTCGAGATTAACATTGGCACGGAGACGCACCTTGGTCTTCTCCAGTGCTTCAAGGATCTTTTCGATATTCTCATAAGAACGCTCGCTGGCCTGCTCTCTGATAAAATTAATCTCCTGTTTAAAAACCAGGTTGTCAATTTCCCTTGTTGCCTTAAACATCAGAACATCGCGGAACCAGAACTGAAAAATATCCAGGTAATCATTGATATTATTCTTATCAGCAGTCAGAGTCTTAATTGCCTCTGTCAGCTCATAAACTTCCATGGAATTGGCATATTTCAAAATCTTCAGTGCATTGGCCGTCATATCCGCAAACTCCTGGGAAGTAGCGGCCTCCTTCGCCTTGCCAATGCTGCCCTGTGCATAGGACGCATCGATCTCAGCCTGATAATCCGGCACCTGAAGATGCTCCATCAGATATTTTTTCACAAGACCATCATCCACTACTTTCAGATCCAGACGCACGCACCTGGAACGGATGGTAGGAAGAAGGCTGTCGATATTGCTGGTCAACAACAAGATTACCGCATATTCCGGCGGCTCCTCGATTGTTTTCAAAAGGGCATTCTGCGCCTGTACTGTCATCATCTCCGCATCCGGAATGATATAGATCTTATACGGACTGCAGTACGGCTTGATATCCACATCATGGACAACCTGCTCACGCACCTCATCAATACTGATACTGCCAGGTTTCTCATGTGTCACTGTGATAATATCCGGATGATTCTTGCCGATCACCTTCTTACAGGAATCACAGGTCATACACGGTTCAGATTCTCCTGATTCACACTGCAGTGCTGCCGCAAAAGTCCCCGCAAGAAGTTTCTTGCCGGAGCCCGGTTCTCCCGTAAAAATATAAGAGTGGGACACCTTCCCTGTCTCTATCGCATTCTTCAAATGCCTGATTATATCGTCATGGCCGATGATGTCATGAAATCCTGCCATAAGAATCACCTCTTTCTGCCTTTTGTGTCCTCCGTCATACCCGGCGGACATCTTTCATCTAATTATAACATAATCTTCTGTATAAAAAAAACTATTTTTCCCTATTGTACAGATTTTATATAATTTCCAATTTCCTTCACACATTCATCCAGATTATGATTCTGAAAGCGCTTCCATATACCAGCTTTCAGAATATTTTCTTCTGAAAAATCATTCTGGTCCGCCAGAAAACGCCTGCACATCTCCTCATACTTCGGCACTTCCTGAGTTCTCTCACGGGCAAGGGCACGCTCCAGACGCTCCCCGTCCTCCACTTCTATATAAACAGGACGCATCACATCATCCCCATAATACTCCCGAAGTTTCACAAAAGACTCCAGCGTACCGATTCCCAGATAGCTGTCATTTCCCACGGAAACCTGCCCGTCATCCGCTGTAAAATATGTCCACGGACCATAAACCGTCTGATAAGTCCTGGCCTCGATCAGCTTCCCGTTTCTCCGGAACTCCTTCAGTTTATTTTCATCCACAAAAAAATATTCTCTTCCGTTCTCTTCTCCATCACGGATCGGCCGGGTGGTATAGATCACAAGCCGCCTCAGTCCCAGCTCCTGGTCCGCCTCCAGCTGCCTGTAAATACTATCCTTACCGGAAGAACTTTTTCCCATAATGTAAAAAATCTTTCCCACTCTGTCTCCTCTGCTTTCCGCGCATTACTGCTCACACTTCAGCCCAATCCAATATATCCCATAGCCAAAGCAGACAATCCGTTTGCTGCCTTCCCACAGATCAGCAATACACAGAATTTTCACTTTCAGTTATCACTGTCATACATCTCATGTTTCATTCTTCACAACGCACACAGTCTCACTTGTCTGGTCGCTCAGGCCCTGGACCTCAAAGCCCTGTTCCAGGTATCTTCTCACATTTTTTACGAAATGTCCAGAAATCTGTTCCCCCGGAACGATCAGCGGGATTCCCGGAGGATAAAGATATGCAAACTCCACAGATGTCCGTCCGATACACTCATCCAGCGGACACCGCTCACTCTCCGCATCCATAGCCTGGGAGATCCGCATGACCTGCTTCATTTTTCCGTTTTTCAAAGGCTCCTTCGCCACAGCCTCTTCTCTGTATTTTAACGATTCACGGCGGTCGATCTCTTCAATAGCATCACAAAGCCGCTCAAAGCCCTCCGCCGTATCACCCACAGCCGCCAGCGCCAGCACATAATTCTCCGCCTCCATCTCCATTTCCAGATGAAACTCCCTCCGGAGGATCTGATGCAGCTCCCGGCCGTTCAGCGAACTGTTCACAGTAGAAAGCAATATCTTAGATCTGTCAAAATCAAAAACTCTCTGGCACTCACAGGCCTGCGGCGTTACCAGCCGGATATACTTACACCCGGAAAGACGCCTGCGTGCTTTTTCCAGATTCTCCGTAAACACACGGAACATCTCATCCCCCTCACGCTCCAGCTTATCCATGCACGCATCAATGCTGCTCATAAGAATATAAGAAGGACTGCTGCTCTGATAGATTCCCAGAAAACGCTTCAGTTTTTCCCGGCTCACACGATCACTGCACAGGTGGATCACCCCCGTCTGGGTCAGACAGGGCAGCGTCTTATGCACACTGTTGATCACCACATCCGCACCAAGCTGCGCCGCAGACACCGGAAAATACTCCGAAAACCGAAAATGCGCCCCGTGAGCCTCATCCACGATCAGCGGCACACCATAGTGATGCGCGATCTCCGCGATCCTAGCCACATCCGACACGATCCCGTCATAAGTCGGCGAAGTGATCAGCACCGCCTGGATCTCCGGATTTTCCGCCAGATACATTTCCACGCGGCCGGGTGAAATCCCTCCGTTTATCCCCAATTTCGGATCCTCATGTGGATAAATATACGTGGCACTCAGCTCCCGCAGATAAATTGCATGGTAAACCGCTTTATGGCAATTCCTTGCCACCAGGATCTGACCACCCTTATCTACAGCCGCAGACACCGCCGCCAGAATCGCCCCGGAACTTCCGTTAATACTGTAAAAACTCTCCGGCACACCATAAAGCCGTGCAACATCCTCCTGGGCCCTTTTCAGAATATCCTCTGCATGATGCAGGTTATCGAACCCGTTGATTTCCGTAATATCTCTCTCTACCGGAAAATCTCCATCCACAGCCAGTGGATTTCTCTTATGCCCGGGCATATGAAATGGGTAAAAATCACTTCTGCCGTATGCCTCCAGTTTTTTATATAATCTGTCTTCCATAATTCTCCCTTTCGTCCAGATAATAATAAAGAGGGGCTATCATCAAAACGATATTCCCCTCTGTTTTATCACATCTCAGTAAAGTCAATCCTCAGATCCTCATAAATTCCAACCTTAACCGAATCCTGAAATGTATACTGTTCCGTATCTTCATTCTCAAAATCATATACCATTATCTGATTCTTCGTCGGATCCACGATCCAGTATTCTCTCACACCGGCAGTCCTGTATTTAAACAGCTTCGTGTAGTAGTCCATACGCCTGCTTGAAGGAGAAACGATCTCAATGATCCAGTCCGGAGCTCCTTTACAACCTCTGTCATCCAGTTTATCAGAATCACAGATAACGGAAACATCCGGTTCCACGTAAGTATTTGTTTTCTCATCCAGATACACTGCAAACGGTGCAGCAAATACTTCACATTTCCCTTTATTGTCATCTATATAGTTGCCTATTTTTCTGGACAAAATGCTCGAGATCCTCTGATGTCTCGTATTCGGTGGCGACATATAATAAATTTGTCCATCGATCAGTTCCGCTCTTTCACCCTCCGGCAGAGCATAAATATCCTCTATCGTATAAACTTTTTCTTTCAACAGCGGCATATTTCCACTCCTCTCAAAAACACCTGGTAAAATGTACACCTTTATTTCGCTCTGCATTCATACGCGCATACAGCAGCTCCATCTGAAGATTTCCCGATACACTCACACCTTAAACCGGTATCCCACACCCCAGATTGTCTCAATATACTGAGGCTTGGCCGTATTAAACTCGATCTTCTCACGGATCTTCTTGATATGAACCGTAACCGTGGCGATATCACCCACAGACTCCATATCCCAGATTTCCCGGAAAAGCTCTTCCTTCGTAAATACCCTGTTTGGATTCTCCGCCAGGAAAGTCAGAAGATCAAACTCCTTGGTAGTAAATGTCGTCTCCTCGCCATTGACCCATACACGTCTGGCTGTCTTATCAATCTTAATGCCACGGATCTCGATCACATCATTCTTATGCACATTGGAACCAACCAGACGGTTATAACGCTCCATATGAGCCTTCACACGGGCAACCAGCTCACTTGGGCTGAACGGCTTGGTCATATAATCGTCTGCACCAAGTCCAAGTCCACGGATCTTATCGATGTCATCCTTCTTCGCGGAAACCATGATGATCGGCGTATTTTTCTCCTCACGGACCTGTCGGCAAATATCGAAACCGTCCACCTCCGGAAGCATCAGATCCAGAATGATCAGATCAAAATCCTCCTTCATGGCACGTACAAGACCTGTATCACCACGGTTCTCGATCTCCACTTCAAACCCCGAAAGCTCCAGATAATCCTTCTCAAGATCCGCAATCGCTTCCTCATCCTCTATGATCAAAATTCTACTCATTAATCGGTACCTCCTGATATTTTCTAAGAACAAAATACATGATCGTTCCAATTCCCAGCCTGCTTGTAGCCCAGACCTTTCCTCCATGATCCTCCATGATCTTCTTTACGATGGAAAGTCCGATACCGCTTCCTCCTTTGGAAGAATTTCTGGAAACATCGGTACGGTAAAAACGGTCAAAAATATACGGCAGATCCTTGGCGGCAATTCCTTTACCATTATCCTCGATCTCCACCTGGATAAAATCACCCACATCCTTCACACGAAGCTGGATGATCCCCTTGGGCTTCTCCATATATTTAATGGCATTGCTCACAATATTATGGATCACACGGCGGATCTGCTCTCCATCTGCGATCACCTGGACATCTTTCTCCACATAATTGGCATACACAAGCTCAATTCCCCTGGTTTCCATCTCAAGTCCAAGTTCCTCCGCACAGTCCGAAAAATAATCCTCCACATTCAGCTTGCTGAACGTATACGGAATACGGTTGGTATCGATCTTGGAATAAAACGTCAGCTCATTGATCAGGTGATCCATCTCATTGGTCTTATTATAAATAGTACGCACATACCGGTTCATCTTCTCCGGTGTATCTGCCACACCATCCATAATCCCCTCCACATAACCCTTCACCGCAGTGATCGGTGTCTTCAGGTCATGGGAAATATTACTGATCAGTTCCTTGTTCTCCTTATCCATCAGGATCTTCTCTTCCGTGGACTCCTTCAGCCGTTTACGCATCTCCTCAAAATCCTGGCAAAGCTGGGAAAATTCATCCTTCCCCTCAACCTCCAGCACAAAATCCAGATTACCCTCTTTGATGTTCTGGGTTGCCTTACGAAGCTTCACCAGCGGAACCGCAATACTCCTGTAGATCCAGAGACATACAGACAGCGCTGTAAAAACAAGAATGATCGTTGCCGTCAGAATCATATCCTTGGCCATCAGCTTCACCTGACTGCTGGAAGACTGCGCCAGAGAAATATCATAGACCATCTCATTGGAATCAGCAGCCTGACTGCTGCTCTCCTGTACATGTTTCACCTGAGTCCGGCTGAAACCGTAAAGACTTGCTGAAAAAAGAATCAGCGGCAGCAGGATCACTGCGATAAAGCCCACAATAATACGTGTTTTTAACTTCATCTATATCTCCGTCCTTTATTAATCAAGCGGATATTTGCAATCCACATTTACACACGTATTATAACATAAACTATATTACCCATCTCTAAATTTTCTATAAAAAAGCCCCCGGTAGTGCGAATACCGGGGGCTTCAATCTTTGTTCTTTTGGAACTATTATTATCTCTTACAGATATTTCTTCAGAGTCTCAACCTTGTCCAGATGCTCCCATGGAAGGTCAACATCTGTACGGCCAAAGTGACCATAAGCAGCAGTCTGTTTGTAGATCGGACGGCGAAGATCAAGCATCTTGATGATACCAGCCGGACGAAGGTCAAAATTCTCACGAACGATCTCAACAAGCTTGGTCTCAGAAAGCTTACCAGTTCCGAAAGTATTCACACTGACAGATGTCGGATGTGCAACACCGATCGCATAGGAAAGCTGGATCTCACACTTGTCAGCAAGACCTGCTGCAACAATATTCTTAGCAACGTAACGAGCTGCATAAGCTGCAGAACGGTCTACCTTTGTGCAGTCCTTACCGGAGAAAGCACCGCCGCCGTGACGTCCTGTTCCACCGTAGGTATCAACGATGATCTTACGTCCTGTCAGGCCACTGTCACCGTGAGGTCCGCCGATAACAAAACGGCCTGTCGGGTTGATGAAATATTTGGTATCCGCGTCAACCATATCAGCCGGGATGATCGCGTCAAAAACATATTTCTTGATGTCCTCATGGATCTGCTCCTGAGTCACATCCGGATCATGCTGTGTAGAGCATACAACCGCATCGATTCTCTTCGGCTTTCCAGCCTCATCATACTCAACAGTAACCTGTGTCTTACCATCCGGTCTTAAGTATTTCAGAGTACCATCTTTACGAACCTTTGTGAGCTGCTGAGCAAGCTTATGAGCCATGTTGATGGCATAAGGCATATACTCCTCAGTCTCGTTGGAAGCATAACCAAACTGAAGACCCTGGTCACCGGCACCGATGGAATCCAGCTCATCCTCGTTCATGTTATCCTCTTTCTGCTCAAGCGCCTTGTCAACACCCATAGCGATATCTGTGGACTGTTTGTCAAGAGCTGTGATAACTGCACAGGTATCTGCATCAAAACCATAATCAGCATTGTCATATCCAATCTCACGGATCGTATCACGAACGATCTTCTGGATATCAACATTTGCCTTTGTTGTGATCTCACCCATAACAAGTACAAGACCTGTAGTAGTAGCTGTCTCGCATGCAACACGGCTCATTGGGTCCTGTGCCATCATAGCGTCAAGGATCGCGTCAGAAATAGAGTCGCAGACTTTGTCAGGATGTCCTTCAGTTACAGATTCAGAAGTAAATAAAATTTTCTCCATGTTTTTCTCCTTTTGTACTTATACAACGGTTATAAATCACATAAAAAACAGCCCGTACAATCGGACTGTTTAAATTCTGTAAACAATCCTCTTATTGTTCGATTGCTCGCTCAGGTTGGCACCTTCCTGGATTTCCGGGGTTGCCGTGGCTTCTCAGATCCTTTGTATCTCCACCACTCTGAATAAAAGGCTATCTTTTATGAAATTACTGCAACACATACAATATACTTCTCCTTACCAAATGTCAAGAAATTTTTTATGTAAAACTCTCTTTTGATAAAAAAAAGACAATATTCCCATTCCCTGTTGTTTATCTCTCATCCGCCGTTACAGTAAAAATATTCGTAAAACGGTTCTCCATATCCAGCGAAAGACCAGACATCTCTGTCTGGCCTTTCTGATGATCATTCTTTACAATGATTCATTTTATTATTTTTTCTTTTTTCTTTTTACTGCAAAACCTGCTGCACCGCCAACTACGATCGCTGCTGCAAGGATGCCAACCCATACACCGATCGGTGTATTATCGCCGGTCTTTACAGAAGTACGTCCTGTTGTTCCGCCTCCATCATTATTGGTTGATGTAGAACCTCCAGGTACTGGTGTACTTGTTCTCTCAGAAGGTGTTACTGTTGGCTGTCCGCTCGGTACCGGTGTATTCGTTACCGTCGGCTCCGGTGTTGTATTCTTACTGTTAGTGATATCCATGGAGTTTTCATAACTCTCACTTTCGTTCAGAATGATATCACCTTCACCGTCGATCTCATATGCGAAAGAATCATGATCAACCGGATTTCCATCCTTATCAGTCTCCATAACTGTATAGGTAACTGACTCAGGTTCTGTATTCTCCGGGAAAGAAACCTCTATATCGACAGAACCGTTCTGATTCAGTTCTCTGATCGTACCCTCAACAAGATTCAGAGAGTCATCTGCTCCTGTCTCAAATACAGCTGCATAGAAAGTATCCGGTACCGTTGTCTTCTGTCCGTCAACAAGAACCTTCTTATTGATCGTAATATGTCCTTTCAACGCAAATCCAGTCGGAATGAAAGAATAATAGTTATTTACATATGATACCGATTCTGTAGAACCATTCTGGCTGATCTCTGCCTCATTGGTCGCATTTTCATTGGAATCAGTTACATCATAGTAATAGGACTTTCCTTCATCTATAATGATCGAATCATTAATAGTCATCGGATCGCCATTCTCGTCCAGCTCAAATACATAATATTTTCCATCTGGTACATTTGCCCAGGTAGCCGTTCCGCTGCTTGCTTTTACAAGGCGGATATCTTTCATGTAGTCACTTCTGAACGGGATTGTTCCCTTATCATCCAGGAAAAGACCAACTTTATAGGTTGCATCATCTGCTTCCATTTCGATAACATCGAAAGTATCCTGATTAATATAGTACAGTCGTTTTGTAACCTGGATCTTTGTTTCCTTATCACCATCACGGGTTATCGTCTTCGGATATGCCTGCACATTATAAGTCCATCCAGTACCTTCCTCTACAAAAGGAACCGTCAGTACCATCGGCGAAACAGATACATTCGGGTCATCCGGATTGCTCTGCACGATCAGATATACACCCTCAGCCATGTTATTGTACACAATGTTTCCATTAGCATCTGACTGCATTTCGCTTCCGCTGATCCCTGCTTTTTTTACTGCCGCGGAAAGAGACTCCGCCGCTTTGTACCAGTCTTCTGCTGTTTTGATATTCTCGAAATCGATTCCTGTAAACTGAAGTGCGCCATCCGCCACAAAATGTACGTTTCCGTCAAAAGTCACACCACCAACTTTATAAAGTGTCAGCTTCACATTTGGAATCGGCTTTACTGTTCCGTCATCTCCAGCTTCCTGCACCGTCAGAGTGATCGTACCGGTTTTACCGGCTTCATAATCATCTGCCAGAACTACCTGTGAAATACTGCCGATCAGCATTACAGCCATTACCAGAAATGCCAGAAAGCTGTTTAAAAAATTTTTCCGCTTAGTTCTCTTTTCCACTTTTTTCTGCCTCCTCTTTTCCTCCCGATCCCCGTCGCTTTCCACTGCGGCGGACGATCAGATAAACCAGCAGTATCAAGATAACAAGCACTGCACCTCCCGCAGCCAGCACTTTCTTTGGATCTGTCTGTGCAAGTTTCTGCGGAATTGTATCATTACTCTTCTCTTCTTCCACATATTCCGTACGGGTTCCCCGCACAAGAAGTCTGTGTGTATTTACTCCATATGGGGTACAGGTCACAAGTGTTACAAGATCTTTTCCCTCTACGATATCCAGTTCACTTGTTTCTTCCGGAAGAACCGTTTTTATCTGATCTACTTTATATGCCAGATTCTTTCCCAGGATATGCAGGATAAAAATATCTCCCACTTCCATCTGATCCAGATCTGTAAAAAGCTTCGCATTGGGAAGTCCGCGATGAGCTGCCAGTACCGCATGAGTACTTTCGCCTCCAATCGGAAGACTGGTTCCCTCTACATGACCAACACCTTTTTCCAGTACATTTTTGCTTAATCCATGATAAATCGCCAGCTTTGCCTGAATCTTCGGGATCTCAATACTTCCCATCAGGCCATCGCCATTCGGATCAAGAACTTCATCGTAAGGATGCGTCGGTTCGTAATCTTCCTCTTCATTAAACGCATCTACAATACTGTTCACGGGATGTTCCGCATTATATTCTTCTGCTTCTTTCCAGAGCTTTTCATAGTTGTCATCAGAAAGATCTGTAACCGCCTGATCGTAAGTACTGATCAGCTGTGCATTTCTGTACTGATTCCACATATCACTGACCGTCGGATAAAGAAAAATTCCCGCTCCCACCAGAAAAGCCGCTGCGATAAAGATATTAAGGACAATACTGCCCTTTTTCTTCTTTTTCTTTTTAGCCATACATCATTATTTCCTGCGTCGTTTTTTGTTCTGAACAAAATTGACAGCTGCTACGAGCACAGCTGCGATCACAATACCGATCACAACACAAAGTATCAGCATCGGAAGTGTCGGATTGGAAATTCCAGTCGCCTTCTTCTCTGACTTCTGAACCGCTTTTGCAGCCTTAACAGTCGTTCTGTGCCCTCTGACCAGAATCCTGTGTGTGTTTACTGCATACGGTGTACAGGTAACAAGTGTCACATAATCTTTACCTTCTGTGATTGCCAGAGAATCCGTCTGCTCCGGAAGGACTGTCTGGATATGATCCACTTCATAGGCAAGTGTCTTCCCCAGAATATGCAGGTAAAAAACATCTCCCTTTTCCACAAGGTTCAGATCTGTAAAAAGCTTGGCACTTGGAAGTCCTCTGTGTGCGGAAAGGATTGCATGTGTACTCTCACCACCAACCGGAAGACTGCTGCCAAACAGATGTCCTGCACCTTTCTCCAGTGACTCATCTGTGGTGTAATGATAGATTGGAATCTGTACATCGATCACCGGGATTTCCACATATCCCATCATTCCATCACCGTTCAGATTCAGAAGGGACTCATATGTACTGTCTGTTTCTCCATCCCTCACAGAAAAAGCATCCGGCACGCTTTCCTGTTTGATCTGCTCGTTATATTCCTCTGCTGCCTTCCACATGCTGTCAAGTTCCTCCGAATTATTATTCGAAGAAACACTGCTGCTATATTTGCTGATCAGTAAATTGTCCCTGTGCTTATTCCAGGCATCACTGATCATCGGATACAGCAGTATGGACAATCCTATCAGAAACAGCAACCCAAGTCCAATATAATTTTTCTTCTTATTCTTACTCATAGGTTTCTCCATACTGTTGTATTACCACTCCCGGCCTCCGAAGAGGCCGGGCGGTAACTGATTTACTTAATTATTACTTTGGTTCTGTTGTTTATAAATATTTAGAAAAATCTGACCAAATAATCTGTCTGGATTACTCCTCAGATCCTTTTCTGCGGCTCATGAAGAATGCGCCAGCAGCACCAGCCATAACTACAACACCGATGATAGTGAAGAGATATGTTCCCATTCCACCTGTGGATGGAAGAGTACCAAGCTTGGTATTAACAACATCTGTTACCTCTGTAGTATTTGTAATTGTATTAACCTTTCCTTCAGCTGTGTAATTTGCTTTATAAGTAGAAGTTCTCTGTCCATCAATTGTAATAGTTAATGTGTCAAGTTCTCCTTTTTCTGTATATGTCGCAGCAATTACAACCGGGATTTCTTTGTTGCTGAGTGCAAATCCTGACGGAGCTTTTGTCTCAACGAGTGTATATTCTCCTGCATCAAGATTCTCAAATGTAAGTCCACCATCTGCACCTGTTGTAGCTGTGTAAGATTTACCAGTTTTCGTATTAGTTAATGTAAATTTTGCACCTTCTTTAACCTCAATTACTTTATCTTTGTCTAAGCCGCTCTCTGATGTCTCAGTACTGATTACTTTACCATCAGCGTCAACTTTGATAATCTGGTTAACTTTCTTATTATAATTCTGAATGCTTGCAGATAATGCTGCACCAATAGAGAATGTATAGGTATATGTCTTACTTTCTGTCTCTTTTGTAATATCTTTATCTAACGGGTTATTAGAGTAAACAAGTTTAGCAGTGTTGGTATTCGGATCAAAGTTTTTCTCAACATCATCATTTACAGTTGCTGAATATGTTACTGTAATTTCCTCATTTCCATGGGCTAATGCATAATTACTGTTAATAACAAACTCAAATCCTCTGTCACTGGTAGTCAGAGTTCCCATTGTTGCATCTACTGCTTTACCATTGATCAGAATACTATCTTTATTTAATGTAAGACCTTTGCTTAAAGTATCGCTGATATTAACAATTACTTCTGAATACTGTTTGCTGTAAGATGGAATATGTGTTGTGATCTCGTAATTAACGATATCACCAATTGCTACATCATTACCTTTTTCATTAAGGTTTGTATCTGTTGTATCTTTTTTCCCATCTGCTGTAGTAGAACCAGTGATCTTTTTGTCAATGGATGGAGCTGTAGATTTCGCATATGCCTCACCACTTAAAGTCCAGTTTCCATTGGCATATACAGGATCAGCTGTCATTTTATTATCAGTACCACTCTCACTGTAAGCTACACCAAGAAGCATTGGGTTGTAAACTTTGTTAACAGTTCCGCTGACAATTACAATCCAGTAACCAGGTGCCAACTTAGCTGTATAATCAACTAAACCTTCTGTTCCTGCTGGAGTCATAGCCTGTGTTGGAAGAGATGCAAGATTGCTGTTTACAATAGCAGCCACTTCATCAGAAGTTGGTGCAAGTACATTTGCTAATGTTACTCCCTCAACTGCCTCATAACCGAGAAATCCCTTTCCATTTGGATCATACTTTGCTTTTGTAATCTGGTAAGCATTAACGGTTGCTCCTGCCTCTACGTTATGCACTACTGCATCTGCTGTATCACCTTCACTAGGAATTGCTGCAAATACAGTTGCACACATAGACAGCACCATAATCGCTGCCATTAATATTGCACTGACTTTCTTAAATAAATTCTTCATGTTTCTACTCCTTTCTTTCTATGCATTTTTTTCTTTTTCATTTCCCCTCGTATTGCCATTTACAATTAATGTGTTACGATCTTTCTGCTTCTTCCTCCCTTCGTTTATTATTTATAAACAACAAGAGTGCAGTTGCAAGAATCGCTACACCACTGATTGTAAATCCATAGATTCCAGGACCTCCGGCACTTGGTAAGGAATAAAGTTTCGTATTTTTAATTGTTAAAACTTTATTTTCCAATGTCCACATCTCACCATCCTGTGCCGGATTACCATTTTCTTCGTTAACAAGTGTTACATTTCCTAATTCAACTTTGAAGTAAATACTGCTGCCTAATATCGAATATCCTTTTGGAGAAGTAATCTCTGTCAGTTTATAAATACCTGACTCCAGATTATTGAGTTCAATCTCTGAAGAATCATTCTTTACTTCTACTTCATTCTCAATCTGTATCCAGCTGTCACCCTCTTTCCGTTCTAATCTGAATTTAGAACCAGTTAAGAAATGACCTTCCGTATCTGTTTTCTGCAGATCCAGATTGGTTCGTGCCTCGTTCGTGTAGGAAGCAACCCCCTTTACACCACCAGCTGTATACGTGTACTCTCCTGTAATAACATTCTTTTTGTTTACGTCATTACCAAGTACAAAAGTAAGTGATTTACTTTCATTTGAAACATCGGATTTAGAATTTTCACAATCTGTTTCCGTACCAACCTCGAATGCACTAATTGTATAACCCGGCGTATTTGCTTCTGTTACAGTATAGCTTCCTCTTGAAAGGTCTGCCAATGTAACATTTCCGCTTGTTTCACCAGCCTTAACTGTCACAATTACCGGACTATTGGAAACATCATTACCATCCTTATCTTTTACATTAAATGCAAAGGTTCTGTCTTCACTAGATGCTTCTGTTACATTCTTTATGATCTGAAGCTGGCCCTTAATAACATGAATTTTATAAGTGCCATAAAGATTTCTGTTATTCGGATTGTAAGCTTTCTCATCTCCTACGAAATGCTGCATTCCATCACTTGTGGTGGTATTCTTCTTACTATCATCGGTTGATGTCGTATTCGGCTTATATGTTACCTCCAGATAATACTCTGTATCACCATCAGGTGTGGTTGCCATATCCTCTTCCTGGATATTGGTTATGATTCCCTTGTCATCTTTCTTGAACCATTGCTTAATAATATGTCCGTTCGCATCTGCGGCACTTATTGTACCCTTTAAATACGATGTCTCTGATTCGCTAAACAGCTGATTCAAAATTGTATCATTTGTTGGTACTGTATCACCTTTGTAGATCCAAACTTCTTTGTCCTTGACTACTAAATTCACTTTAACATTAACTGTCGGCTGTGGCAACTCAACATCGCCATATCCTGTAGAAATCTTGGAGCCCGGTGATACGTTGGTTGTAACATTGTTTCCACCAACGAAGCTGTCTTTGGCTTTTACTTTGACTGTTTTATTCCATTCGCCATTTTTCTTCTTGTTTGGTATCGTCTGATCTGTCCACTCGATCTTATAACATCCATCGACCAGAGATACCGTACCACCATTTACTTTAACACCATTATTCAAGTCATCCTGTGTATATAACGTTCCATCATCTTTCAGAAGATCAAACCTCGAATCAATTATATCCGTAACTGTTGCTCCGGTAATTGCAATGTCCTGTGTGATCGTATTCTGAATGTCTCTGAAAATCTCGCCCAGTTTTGTTGCGTCATTCGCAGTAAATGCACAATTCGGAGATGCTATTCCCGGATAATTCGTGCTTCCATCACCTGCTAGGAATTTTGCTTCATTGCTGTTATCATCGAATCCATAACCAATAGTATAGACCGTGTATCTAGCCTCTTTCAATGCATTGGCTGCTGTCTCTGCATTTGTCTTCGCATCAGAATCCCACTCATCATCCGTTCTGTTTCCTGTTGGAGCTCCATCTGTAAACAGAATCACATATTTCGGATTCCCATCATTAGCTACTGCATCTAATAACTCTTTGGCCTTGTTTAGTCCAATCGCTGGTGTTGTACCACCATAAGCCTTTAAGTTATTTGCAAATGATATTAATATATCCTTATTCTTCTCCTCTCCTGTATTCTTTCCTGCTGGAAGCAACCCCTGCGTTGCACCATTACTGCTATGATCTTGGTCGTAATCGCTGCTGAATGCTGTAATTCCAATCTTGCTTTCCGGTGACTTCGATGCAGTATCTGTTATAAACTGGTCTACGGAATCCTGTAATGCCTGAAGTCTTGTTTTAGTTTCTCTTGTATAAATTTTATAATCAGTGTAGTAATTCGAAGCTTCATACCTGCCAATATACCACTCACTATACCGCTTACTATACTTCATTTCTTTATAAGAACCATCTTTTTCTACATAATAAGTAGTCATTTTATCAAGCTTCTCTCTTCCTTCCGGCGTATTATCAGCAATATAAGTATAATTGTTTATTTTTTTATCCATCGAACCGGACACATCCAATACCAGCATAATATCCGCAACCGCTTTTGTTGTAGTCGTCACGGAACTGGTACTGGTCGATGCTGCCTTGATATTAATATCGTAGGTTCTGTCATTCCAGCTATCAACTTTTGCGGTCTTACTATACTCCATACTGGATTTAATGATTTCTTCCGGTGTCTCATTCACGATCTCGTTGTCTGTTACCTCATTACCTGAACTGTCTTTGAGTGTTGTAGTAACCAGTGTATCGCTCGTCTTTGTTACTTCGACCGTCCATACCGCATCAGATTTCACATAACCAGCCGGTGCCTGGAGTTCCTTCAGGTAATAGATACCTGCACGAAGCCTGTCAAATGTTACGGTTCCGTCTTTTCCGGATGTCACTGTTTCAAGCTGTGTAGTACAATCCTCATCTGTATAAAGAGCAAAACTTGCTCCGCTCAGTCCGGTACCGTCTTTATTCACCTTGTTAAATGTCAGTGTTCCAAGCGCGTCTGTTGTGACCTGTGAAATTCTGGCATTTGGAATGGTGAAGTTCATATAACAGTTGGAAGCACCTGCACCTCGCTCCATATAAAGGATCGTTAAGGTATGCTCTGCCTTTTTCTGTTCATCTGTCAGCTGGGTTTTGTCCTGATTTGTATTTAACAAATACTTCCACAGATCTACAGTAGAAGTAGCTGCGTTATGGATTCCGCCAAGATCAATAACTACTTGTTTTCCATCCAGAACGACCCACATATCATCATCACCGGTAAAACTATAACTTAATGGTCCTATATAATCACCAAGTTTGAATTTAATATCATAGCGCATACCAAAATAGTAATTGTGGATTTTATTATCCTCTGTAAGTTGACTATCTACCTTTCTGGTATAAGCTTTTTCATAACTTGATCGAACAGAATCCAACGGGAAGAAATCCGCTCCGGATTTACCATTTTTATCTAAATTATACTGTTCCGTTACATTTTTACCATTTCCGTCTGTTACGCCGGTTAATGTATAAGTATCTCCGCTTCTGTCAAAATTCAGCGTATAATCCCTGTAGACTTTTCTCAAATAATTATCCGTTGAATTTCCGGCCAATAGATCGGAATTTGTGAAAAAGCCCGGATCCGGATAATTAAATTCAACATTTCCGTCTGCATCCAGACCTTTCAGCAGTCCTTTAATGACAGCGTCACTTCCTGTCCATGTGTTAACGCTAAGACCGTCTTTCGTCCAATTATATCCGTAATTCTGGTAGTTTTGTTTTGCCTCACCCATGGTCAGCTTATTCTTGCTGTCTTTGTTCTTACCGTAATTACTTTGTTGGTTGATGGAATAGTCCGATCCGGCTTTTACCGTATAATCATAAAATGTCGGCGCACCGGCGAAATTTACAGTTACAGGTGTATAATATACTTTAACAGTAGCATCCTGTGCCACATTAAACTCACCCGGCTGAACTGTAGATGTTCCGTTAACAGTAACTACTTCTACCTTTGAAATATCCCAGTTCTCCGCTTTCTTACAATCTACCTTCTGACCAATCGTAAGTTCCCGGACATCATCCGCATAAATCTTGCTTGCCGGATTCGTCGTTCCGTCATAATGCTCTATTGTAACATTAATCTTACCATTACGCTTGTTATCTACGATTACATAAGTAGAAAAATGTGTAGTCTCAAACTCAACATTTCCATTCTTATCAACGTTTCCATCCATGTTTTCAATATTGTTCTCATCGTCTACATGGTATACGTCTGCGTCGTTGATCTTTTTCTCATTGTTGAGTGTTACCGCTACCTTCACCGTATTACCTGGCTGAACTTCTTCTCCATCTACCAGGAATTTGATATCGTACGAATAAAGCTTTTCAATGGCTTTCTGTTCTTTGATGGCTTTTTCTGTGATCTGGGCTTCCGCTTCCTGTGTAAGTTCTACCGGTGTTACGGAAAGCTCTGCATTATCCGGAAGATCTGCCGGATCCGTAAGTGTGACTTTAACATTCACTTCGTCACTCTTGTAATCGTATCTGGTAATCTCAGGCTGAGGCTCCTCTTCCTGAATGTCCTCCGCAGGCTCCTGCTCACTGTCATCAACCACCTGCGCCATGTCACTTCTTATGTAGCCTTCCACATCTTCATAGGAAACCTTGTACCAGGTTGTTCCATCTTCTGCGGTAACCGTTTCCAGAACGGTAAGTCTTGTTCCTGCCGGTATGGTTGTTGCTACATCTGCTTCTGTGGATGGGCTTACCCGAAGATTAACATCTTCTCCAATCACTTCCACGATCACCGGCTGTGCTGCCGGTTCCGGTGTGATCGTCGCATCTGTATTTCCGTCATCCGGATCTGTAAGGTCATCTGCCGGTGCTTCCGTAACAGTAGGATCTGCTGCCGGAGTCTCGGTCGGTGTTACTTCCGGATCAGAAGTTCCATCACCATCTGTGAAATCTCCATCCGCTGCAGGCTCCTCAGCCTCAACAGAAATCTCATCCTCAGCATCCTGCACTTCCGGAGCATCCCACATCACTGCAAAAACTGCTGCATTGGAAGTCTGCACCTGAAGAGTCTGAAGCTGTTTGCTCTCATTCACATTCAGAACCTTTAATTCTTCATTTGGCTGTAAGGTAGTAACCTCTGTTTCACCTGTGTTGCTGTTATAATGAAGCTTCTCTGCCGTTACGCTGGTGCTGGCTGCATCGGTAAGTTCCGGTGCTGCCGGTGTCTTGTACTCAATCGTAACATTAACTCTGCCATTCGGCTCAACTCTGTTTCCGTCAGCATCTGCAAAATACACATCATACGCAACAAAACCCTTCAGGCTGCTGCCCTTATCTTCTGCTGCTTTCGCAAGTTTCTGAGATACCGTATCATAAGAAACGGAAGAATTCTCATTCACACTTTCAGCTCTTAATGTTGTATTCTGTGGAAGAGCTCCCTCTTCCTGCGCTTCTGCTGTTACTTTCACAGAATCGTTTTCATATGTAAGCGTAGATTGTTGCTGCGCCTGTTCTCCCTGGTCTGCGCTGCTTACATCCGGTGTCGCTTCTTCGGCCGCTGATCCGGAGACAGATTCACCATCTGTAAAATCCTCCGTTCCATCTCCAAATGTCTCACTTGCGGAGATCGTGTATGCACTTGGCACACAAGATACCATCAACGCCAAAGCCACCATAAATGCCAGGATTTTTTTGATCTTATCTTTCTTCAATCTTTTCATACCTTTCCCGCTTTCCTATGTGTGCATTAACGTGTACTATAATTTTTATTATCTTATTTTTGTTTATATTCCTCTTTTAAAAAGCTTCAAGTTTTTTAACTGGTAATGAAAGCAGTTTAGCCTTACCAACATTTTATATATATGCGTTTCAAGTGTCAATATGAAAACCATTTTTGGCACTCATATGTACATTTTTAGTATCCAAACGTACATTTTAGGCACTCAGAAAAAAAACTTCTTTGCTTCTTCCCCTTTCTTATATAGTTATTTTTGTCTTTTGTTGATAATTTTCAATCAATATATATGTATTTGTGTTATTTATTATACAGCATAGACAGTTACTATGTAAGGCCCGTTCCAACGCAAAAAAGTGCCCCATAATACTATTTCAGCATATAATTCTTCAGTTCATCCCGCTTCTTTACATTCAATTTACTGAAAATATCCGTAAGATAATGCTTTACTGTATTTACAGAAATTCCAAGATGTGCAGAAATCTCTTTATTCGTCCATCCCTCACCTGCAAGCATGGCAATGGAAAATTCCATCGTCGAAAGTTCATTCGTTACTTTCTTTTTCGTTTCATTATTATGTATCACCATCCAGCCTCTGCTGAAAAAAAGGACTCCATCTGTAATCTTCCGGTATCCATCCGGATCATTCTTCCGGATACACGCCTCAACCAGCCCGCGCAAAAGACCATGGTGTTCAATAAAAGGCTCAATGAAATTATCCATTTTGGCAAGATTCCATCCCTTCATAAATTCAGACTGCGATTCCTGCATATCCTTCCTGTTGATCCGACACATCGCCATCATACACCGGATGTAGATCATACTGATCGGATAAACGTCATTCGTCATAAGCAATGCAGCCTTACACATTCCATAAGCACTCCAGTACTCCCCGTTCAGATACATCTGATGCGCCATCACATAAACCGCAAACAACCGCAACCCCTCCGGAAGCATCCCGCAATACCCCTCCAGAGACGGAATCCTCTCTGTAGGAAGATGCAAAAGAACAACACCAGCATACCCGGCCAAAACACAAACCGCCTGAACCTCCTTCGAAGCCCCTTCACGTTTCACCAGCTTCATACACTCCTGAATCCCCTCCAGACCACGCCGCGCCGCAGCCGAATTACCAAGAGAAAGATTCGAATAGCCATAAAGTATACACGCAGAAAGCCGCAGCTCTATCGCCTCATCCTCAAGATAAGACTCCGCAATCTCACAACATTCCTTCGCCCTGCCCGAAAAATAAAAAAGCTCAGCCCTGGCAATATTCCTGAAATCGCTATCTTCAAACCGCTCCACAACCTCCACAGCCGTCCCAGGTTTAAAAGCAGAATTCAAAAGTGGCAACACCGTATATTCACTCATACCTCAATCATCTCCTGTGATCAAATCATTACACCCTTGCAAACTCAGAATCCATATCCTCAAGTCCAGTTCAAAGCCCCAAATTCATCCTGTATTTACATAAATTATAATCCAAAACCCCACAAAAATAAATTCAAACTTTCCGCAAAAAATCGCAAAAATCCCCAGCCCATGCCGACAACATCCACAACTCAGTACCACCCTAAACCCTCAAAACACCAATACCCACACAAACTCCAAGCCGACAGCGCAGCGCCTCGGCCCACCACCCTACCGTCAGACACCAACAAACTCAGCCCTTGCGGCCATCCAGCGCAGCGCTGATGGCTCACCACCTACCATCCAGCCACTCTACCGCCATGAACAACCAGGACGGCAGGCGGGGCAGCTGCATGAACGGGCCGGGGGGCGTTGGAGAAAGCCGCTGGTCATACTTAGCGCCTGAGACTTCTGACGGGAAGGTACTCTACGGCCACAAGCCGCAGAGTAAGCCCCATCTGTCTGAGCCAGGTACGCATCAGCGTACATGGCGAGTTATGGGGCGCCCTGCACGGCAGAAGACTCAGACGCTTAGTATGACCCGGCGAAGCGACCGCCCCCGGCCCGTACATGCAGCTGCCCCGTCAGCCGTCCGTCCCTCCCACCACCCACAAAAAAAAAAGCCCCCAGGCACACACCCGGGGAACTCTCTCAATCATTCAAATTCAATCACCCAACCCGAAGCCGAAACTTCTGAATCTCCTTCTCACTGGAAACCCTCTCGATCTCCGCTCCAAGACTCCTCAGCTTCTCTTCAAAGTTCTCATATCCACGCTGAATATAAACAATATCATCGACAACCGTAACACCCTCTGCAGCAAGCCCCGCGATCACAAGCGCAGCACCCGCACGAAGATCCGGCGCACTCACACGCGCACCCGTAAGCTTCTTCACACCATCAATAATAGCAGAGTTCCCCTCCACCTTAATGTTGGCACCCATACGGGAAAGCTCATCCGCATACTTAAACCGGTTCTCAAAAATACTCTCCGTAACAATACTCGTACCCTCAGCCAAAGCCAGAGTAACCGCGATCTGCGGCTGCATATCCGTCGGATAACCAGGATAAGGCAAAGTCTTTACATGAGTACGATGAAGTTTATGCGGCGCACGAACACGAACCGCATCATCAAACTCCTCAACCTCACAGCCGATCTCCTCAAGCTTGGCAGTAGTAGCTTCCAGATGCTTCGGAATAACATTACGGACAGTAACATCACCACCCGTAGCCGCAGCAGCAAACATAAAAGTACCTGCCTCAATCTGATCCGGAATAATAGAATACTCTGTACGGTGAAGCTTCTCAACACCACGGATACGGATCACATCCGTACCAGCACCCTTGATATTCGCACCCATGCTGTTCAGGAAGTTCGCCACATCAACAACATGCGGCTCCCTTGCAGCATTCTCAATGATCGTACGACCAGCCGCCATAGAAGCAGCCATCATAATATTGATGGTAGCACCTACAGAAACCACATCCAGGAAGATATGGCTGCCATGAAGATTCTCAGCCTTGGCAACAATAGCACCATGACGGATATCAACCTCCGCACCAAGAGCACGGAATCCCTTCAGATGCTGATCGATCGGTCTGCTGCCGATATTGCATCCGCCAGGAAGCGGAACTTCCGCATGCTTGTACTTGCCAAGCAAAGCACCAAGAAGATAATAAGAAGCACGGATCTTCTTGATATATTCATAATCAACACTGAGATTGCCGATGGTAGAACCGTTGATCTTTACAGTAGATTTATCGACACGCTCAACCTGAGCACCTATCTCTGAAATAGCCTCAAGCAGAACATTGATGTCCCTTACATCTGGCAGATTCTCGATTAATATTGTTTCATCAGTCATAATGGCTGCTGATAATATTGCAAGAGCAGCATTCTTCGCACCTGCAATATCCACTTCTCCAACCAGAGGATTGCCGCCTTTAATCACATACTGTTCCATAACACACCTCTATTATTTTACTCCTCTATGAGCAAGAAACTTTCTCTGAATTTACGACGGAAACATACGTTCCGCAACACCGTTTTTTAGGTCAGTTGTATATTATAACACATATTTCGGATTTGTAAACTATTTCTCTCCCCGTTTCAGTGCATCAAGCACGATCTGAAGGCTTCCCTCCAGATCTTTGTCTTCTTCGTCTACAATAATATCCGCATATTTCTCATACAGCACTGTCCGTTCCTCATAAAGACTCTCCAGTGTCTGCCCTTCTTTCAGAACAACTCCACGGTCTTTCAGATTGCCAAGACGCTTGGACAGCAGCTTCAGAGAAATCTTCAGATATACCACAACTCCTTCTGATTTCAGATGCTGCATTGCCTCATCACAATACACGACACTGCCACCTGTGGCAATGACCGTATTCTCAACCTGGATAGACGCATTCACACGATTCTCCACCGCCTTGAATCCGTCAATTCCATCCTGCTCAATGATCTCACTTAAAGTTCTCTTTTCTTCCTTCTGGATCAGCAGGTCTGAGTCAATAAACTGGTAACCAAGCACTTTCGCAAGTACAACACCGATGCTGCTTTTTCCCGCACCAGGCATCCCTATCAGTGTAATATTATTCATACTGTGTCCTTTCATTTTAACATAGCTGTAACAAAATCTCAACAATCGTTCCTGTGCCGTGTTATTCTCAGCGTTTCTTCTTACCGTTTTTCTTCTTCACGCTGTAGCCAAAAGTTCCCACCTTCCGGCCACCAGCCAGATATTCCCCATGGGAATAAACCAGAAGTCCCGCATCATTGAGATGGAACTTGTTTTTTTTGTCCATATATGCTTCATCCGCATGAACCGCAAGTACATCTGCAAGAAACATATCATGCGATCCCAGTTCCTTCACCTCTCGTACTCTGCACTCGATGGAAACCGGTGCTTCCCCGATCATCGGAGCAGAAACATACTGTGCTTTCTCTTTTGTAAGATTCAGTTTTTCGAATTTGTCAACATCCCGGCCGGACCGGACTCCGCAGAAATCCGTCGCAAAAGCCAGTTTTTCTGTTGTAAGGTTAATAACAAACTCTCCCGTTTTTTTCAGCATTCCATAAGAATAACGGGATGGTCGGACTGAAATATAAGCCATCGCCGGATTCGTACAGACCGTTCCTGTCCACGCAACGGTAATAATATTGTCGTTGCCCTCTCCGTCCGTGACACTGACCATCACTGCCGGCAGCGGATAGATCATATTTCCCGGTTTCCAAATCTGTTTTGCCATTGATCCGGCCTCCTTATGCGTAATCGCTGTTCATCAGCTGAGCAGCCTCCATCATCGCCGGAATCAGCTGTTTCTTTCTGGAAACCACACCTGGCAGACAGAACGCATCTCCGTCCGGCTTCTTCTCAAAAGCGATCTCAGCCATCTGCTGGCTGCCCTCACCATAAAACAGAAGCTCTGTAGATTCCTCCAGAATATTCGTCAGCATAAAGTAAACTCTCGTGATATCGTGACGTCCACACTCGCTGACCATAAACGGCATCAGCTTCTCCTTGATCTCTTTCAGCTCTTCGCTGTCCATGGAACTGATCTGGCCCACACCAAAGGAAACATTGCCCTCGCCAATAAACTTCTTGTAATCCTGGTAAAAAATCTCCTCCGGGGATTTATCTTTCAGATTACTTCCTGCTGAGAACATCTCTCTGGCAAAATCCTCTATCTTAATTCCCGCGATCAGGGCAAGAGCACTGGCAGCGATCTTATCCGTCTGTGTACAGGTCGGTGAACGGAACATCAGCGTATCTGAAATAATGGCCGCACAGAGAAGTCCCGCAATTTTTTCCGGAATCTCCAGACGCTGCTCTCCGTAGATCTCATAAAGGATCGTACCCGTACATCCCACAGGCTCATTACGGAACGCTACCGGTGTCATGGTCTGCAATGTTCCAAGCTTATGATGGTCAATAATCTCAAGAATCTCCGCCTTCTCAATATTATCAACAGCCTGATCCACCTCATTGTGATCTACAAGAACAACTTTTTTCTTGTGCATGTCCAGGAAATTACGCCTGGAAATCGTTCCGATACACTTTCCATGAGGATTGATAACCGGGAACGCTCTGTGGCGGTTTTTGACCATAACATCCTGGATATCATCTGTAAAATCCTCGGTATTAAACGTAACCATGTTATCCCGTTTCATAACATAGCTGACCGGAATACTCTGATTGATCAGACGGGCGATGTTAAAGGTATCATAAGGTGACCGGATGATCACGATATTTTTTTCGTGGGCAAGCTTCACAACCTTCTCGGAAACCACAATGTTCAGCCCTACGATGATACAGCTTACATTCTGGCTGATGGCCTGAAGATGATCCTCCTCACGGTCTCCCATGATGATCATATCGTTCTCCTCAATATAGCTTTCCATCATCTTCGGGTTGGCTGTTCCAACCAGAACACGTCCCTTGACAAAATATCCGTGGCCATTTCCTTCCACCACTTCTCCGCCAACCGTCTCCGCAATCCTCTGATACTGTGTCCGCGCATTGGAAAGCAGATAGCTGTCTGTGGTATCCATATAAGTCTTGGCAATATCTCCGATGGTCACAAGACCTTCCAGGCATCCCTCCTTATCACGGATCGGAAGGGATACGATTCCGTTCTCCTGCATCAGATCCCAGGTATTTTTCAGTGACATGTTTTTGTCTGCCTGGGGACTGAGACGGATATCCATATCCTTGACCTGTGTTCCGATATTTCCCAGATAAGCCGGCGGCTGTACACCAAAACGGTTCAGCACATATCTGGTCTCCTCATTGATCTGACCAGCTCTCTTCGGAATATATCTCTTACTCTGTGTAGTCCTGTTTTTAATATCCGCATAAGCGATCGCCGAACAGATGGAATCCGTATCCGGATTCTTATGTCCGATTACAAATATTCTCTCCTGTTTCTTCATTCACATCCATCCTTTTTCATCCAAAAATATAACAATTAATCAAGTTTGATGTTCGCAAAAAGTGAACCAAGAGATGTGGTTGCCTCTTCTCCTGACTCCGGCAGTTCAAAAGTCTCTTCCTCAACTTCCTTCGCCATCAGATCCGATGCCTCTTTGATACTCAGGCTCAGCTTGCCATCCTTGATCGCAATTACTTTCACCTTAACCTTGTCTCCCACACTTATCGCCTCTGATGGCTTCTTAATTCTTTTTTCGCAGATCTGGGAAATATGAACCAGACCGGAAATTCCGTTTCCAAGATCAACAAACGCACCATAAGGCTGCAGGCTCTCAACCGTTCCCTCTGTCACGAAACCAACCTCAATATTGGAAATCTTGTTTCTGCGCTCCTTCTCTGCTTTCTCACGGAGAAGTTCCTTTGCAGAAAGTACCAGTCTCTTTTTCTCTTTATCTACATCAATTACCTGAACCTGAAGCGGCTTGTTCAGGTACTCTTCTGTATCCTCTACATAATTCAGCGCAAGTTTGGATGCCGGGATAAAACCTCGAACACCTTCCACATAAGCAATGGCTCCGCCGTTTACGATTCCCTTTACAACAACATCCAGTGCTTCCCCGGATTCCTGAAGCTCCTTCAGTTTATCCCATGCAAGTACATCTGCTGCCTCTGCTCTGGAAAGAAGAATATTTCCCTGTCCGTCATCTTTCCTAAGAACGGTTGCCTGGATCTCTTCTCCCGGCTGAACTGCCTCTTTAATATTAAATCCCGGCTCTCTGGAAAATTCCTCTGCCGGAATAAATCCCTCAGCATAATATTTAAGATCAAGAACAACTCCTGTCTCATCCACACTGACCACTGTCCCGGCGATGATATCACCTTCCTCAATTTTCTTAAAAGAAGCCTCCAGCTCCTGCTCAAAATCTTTCATAGACTCCGCCATTTCCTGACCTCCGTTCACGCTTCATCTTTTCATCATTTACTTCCGGCCTTTTTCTTATTCTTTCTGCCGGATTTTCATTTTAATCTTAATTATTATAGCATGGGCAAACCACCGACGCTATTATTTTTTTGAATGCAAAACAGCCTCTTTATACAAAAAAAACTCCGCACATTGGCAGAGGCTACATTTTCTGATATTTTTCCCCATAAAACGAGGAGTGCCCCGGTAGTGGCTTACCGGGGCGATTATTATGAAAAAAATTGTATGTGTAATGATACAGATACACACCATTACAGCGTCTTTCGTAGTGTTCTTTCGAACTGTTATTATAGTATCAGATAAATATGAACAAATTATGAACAGCTCGTGAACTTTTAGCGTATTTGCACAATTTCTTTTCTGTTTTTCCTCTTTTTTTATAAAAACGCCACATTTGCTTTATTGACAAGCGTTCTAAATATTGTACATTTTGTACATTTCCAGTAAACTTAAGAATAATAATCCCAATAAAAGTGCCATTCTGAACTCCTTCCTCCTACTGACGGGAAAGCATACCCTTAATAAACTCGATCGCTTTCTCAAAAATATTCTTTACATCAGACTTTGTAACACCCATATCTTTCAGAGTACTGTATGCATCGCTTACATAACCTTTAATCTGGTCATCACTGATGTCGATTCCTCTGAATTTGCTGATAATATTCACGAGAGAATTCTTATCATCCTCAGAAAGTGTCACACCATAATGATCTGCTGCCTCATCAATTCCCTGTGAAATCTCATCATCAGAAATCTGATTGGAATCAAAAAGCCCTTTTACATAAACAATAATATCGCCAACTTTATCCGGGTCAGACGCAAGAGACTCAATCTCGTTATCTTTAAGAATCTCCTCTGCCTGGCTCATAACAGAGCTGGAATCTGATGCCATAACCATCATTGGTGAAGTACATGAGATAATTCCCGCAACGACCAGTGCTGTGATCCTGTTCATTTTTTTCATAATAAATCCCTCCAAAAGAGCCTTGGCTCATTATACGTAATCTGCAACTGTTTCCAGTTCCATAATTTTCAGTTCCCTTTTAACGCCACTCAGTATAACACACCACCCTACCCTTCTGTAAACTGGAATTTTCCCTTTTTTCAATATTTCTGGTCAGACTTTATGTATATCCCGGAAAATATATTCACAATCTTTTCATATTTTCAACAAACTTTCCTAACATCTCCTTTATAGAATAAATATTGTAAATTTTTCATTACTTACTTATGTCTGACACCTCAGACATAACCTCCTTTCTATGACAAGTTATATAGATCCGGGTGGGATACCTCTCCAATTGTCCCGTCCGGAAACGCAAAAAGAACCCGGAACAGCTGCCCGGGTTCTTTTTGTGTAATGTTTTATTTATTATTCTTTTCTTCAGAGATACAGTTGGCAAGCATTGCAAACTGCTCCAGTGTCAGCGCCTCTCCTCTGATATTCAGCGGAAGCCCGCACTTCTCGAATATATTCTCGATCTCTTCTTTTCCAAGGGAAAAATCTCCGGAATTTTTGATGCCGTTTACAAGGGTCTTTCTTCTCTGGTTAAATGACGCACGGATCAGCCTGAACATGAGGCGTTCATCCTGCACCTCAACCGGCGGTTTCTCATAACGTGTCAGTTTGATCACCGCACTTCCTACCTTCGGCCGTGGCATGAAACAGTTCGGCGGCACGTTTGCAACAATCTCCGGCTTCGCATAATACTGGACAGCCAGGGAAAGCGCGCCGTAATCCTTGGTTCCAGGTCCTACCTGCATACGGTCTGCAACCTCTTTCTGTACCATAACCGTAATGGAATCCACAGGAACATTCTTCTCAAAAAGTCCCATAATGATCGGTGTCGTAATATAATACGGCAGGTTCGCAACCACCTTTACAGGCTTTCCGCCATTTTTTTCATTGGCGATCTTTTTGATATCTGTTTTCAGGATATCGTTATTGATCACCGTTACATTATCCCATTCTTTCAGGGTATCCTTAAGAATCGGGATCAGGGAACTGTCGATCTCCACAGCAGCCACTTCTCTGGCCGCTTCCGCAAGATACTGTGTCATGGTTCCGATTCCGGGACCAATCTCCAGTATAAAATCATCCTTCGTAATTCCGGAAGAATCAATGATCTTTTCCAGAACATGTTCATCGATCAGAAAATTCTGACCAAACCTTTTCTGGAAAACAAAATGATACTTTTGAAGGACTTCAATGGTATATTTCGGGTTACCAAGATAAGGTCTGGCCATATTTTTTACCTCTGCTTTTCTGTTTATTTTCAGCTGAAATCCTTTTCAAGAAGTACGGTGAATCCATCACGGTCCACACGCTTCTTGGAGCGTTTGAATAATCCGCCCTGTGCTTTTGCCATGGCATTATCCAGCATGGTCTTCACAGTTCCGATGCACATCGGCTGATCTTCCTTCTGGTTGATTCCGATCAGATTATACAATGCAAGCATGCCCATCTGATCAATGCGGAATCCATTTTCCATGGTATAAACCTTGGCAAAATTAACAAGTTCATCATTTGTAAATACAGGAATATTGATCATGGATGTAAATTTCTTCGCAAGTTTCGGATATCTTGCGATCAGCTTACGCATGCCGATCTTTTCATCCTCAAGGACCACGATCATACTCTTTGTATTTCCATTCATTACTTCATCAAGCTCATCTGCTGTTTCCTGGGAAAGCTGGTTTGCGTTCTCAATAACGAGGAAACCTCCTGCAAGCTTGGATGCAATCTCTGCAATATTTTTTCCGTTAAGGTCTTCCGCAAATATGTAGGCAACCTTGGATGCCTCAATATTCAGCTCTCTGCAGATTGCCGGGATAAGGCTTGAGATCAGTCTTGTCTTTCCTGTTTCTCTGCCGCCCATAACGATCACATTTCCAGTCTGGGAAGTTTTGTCAGCCGCACCTTTCTGTACATCGCAGAGTACATCCACCAGCTGCTCTTTCATTCCCGGAACTGCTACAAAATATGTGAACAGCTGCTTCTCTTCATCTGTAAGCTGTCTCTTTCTGGAAATAATAGTGTTCGGATCGATCTCCGGCTGCATATCCTCGATAAAGCGCTCCAGCTGTTCTTCCTCGCTGAGTTCTTCTTCCTCATCGTCTTCTTCCATATCTTCTGTAAGACTTGAGATAAAATCATCCTCTTCATCATCTTCCGGCTCATCTTTGAATCCGAAATCATCGTCACTGAATTCTTCTTCCTCATCAAGAGGTGTCTCATCTTCGACAGGTATCACAACATCGTCTGTCAGTTTATCCGCTCTGCGATCGTCACTTTCATCCTCAAGAGAAAAGTCTTCATCCTCAAGGGAAAGATCCTCCGGCATTTCCTTAAGTTGTTCCTCTTCTTCCAGATCATCAAAACCGTCGAATTCGTCCTTGGTATCAGGCTTCTGCACGCCTGTGGGACCATTCAGGAATTCTGCTTCCGCAGCCTGCATATCTTCTTCTGTAACCGGCTCTTCATCTTCATCCAGAACCAGATCCGGAATTCTCCTGTGCGCCGACTCACTTACATCTTCTGCCTGCTGTGCGGAAATCTGTGCCATGATATCCTCAATATCCGCTGCATCCGGCTCCTCCGGAACAAATTCATCTGCCGCGATATCCAGATCTTCTTCGTCTTCTGTTTCCTCGGTTACTTCTGACTGCTGTACATCCGGAGATTTCTCTTCCTCCGGAATATTGATTCCCTGCTCGCTTGCAGCTGCAAGAATGGTATCTTCCAGATTGAATTCCTGCTCTTTCTCAGGTTCCTCGTCTGCTTTTTTATCCTTGGCAACTTCCGCCGCGATCTCATCAATGCTTCCAAAAATTCCGGATGCGTCCGGAATACCGGCAGCGCTGCTTGCATTTTCCGGATCTACATTGATCATAGACTTCGGGATCTTAAGCTCCGGCATACGGATCGTTGCTGAAAAATCAGGCTTGCCGTCTTCATTAAGGGGAACTCCTGAAGTTTCCTTCGGTTCCTCCACAGAATCTTCCTCAACGATCTCAGAAACACTTTCAACTAATTCCTTTTCCGTCGCCTTCTCTGCTTCCGCCTCTTCCGCTTCCTGATAAGCTTCTTCCTCTTCGTCCTGCGGTTCCTGTGTCCGGGCATTTAACTGTACGGTTCCGGCAGACAGATTATCAATACCGGATGCCAGAAGTTCCTCACCATCTCCAGCCTCAGCAGTTTCTGCCGCCTCTTCTTCAGAAGCGTCTTCTTCGGACTTTTCTTCTGTGGCAGCAGTCTCAGCTTCCGGAGTTTCCTCCTCACCAGACTCCTGATCTGCAGAATCCTTGGCAGCTTCAACAGCTTCTGTCTCAGAAGTTTCTTCTGTGTCATCCTGCTGTTCTTCTTCCACGTCCTCAGTTTCTTCCGCAGCCTTCTTATGACCACCGAAGATATCACGGATTCCCTTGGAAATCTTCTCCTGGAAAGTCTCTGCACTGTTCAGATCACGCTCGTCATCTACCTGGATCGTATCTGTAACCGGTCTGGACTCCTCATATTCAGTTTCTGTAACAGCTTCTGTTTCCTTGCTCTCCCTGATCTCCTGAGCCTTTTCCGGCGGAATCAGTTTCGGGATAAAACGCTGTTCGTATTTCTCTTTTTCTTCTCCTGTGAGAACTCCCATACGCTGTTTCAGGTCAAGGGCTTTCATCACATAAGTTCCGTCATTGAACCAGAGAATCATCTCATTGCAGAGATCCAGGCACTTCTGCTTGTCTCCTGCCTTATAGTAGAGTTTAGCCAGTTCATAGGACCAACGCTCTGTAAACTCTTTCTCCTTATATTCCTCAAGGATACGGATCTGTTCATTCAGAGATGCATTCTTCGCTCTGGCAATTTTATATCGCAGTATATACTGGCTGTTATCACTACCTGCCACCTCTCTGTACTCGTCAAAGAATTCTGTGGCTTCACTGATCTGTCCCATTTTCAGGGAAACTTCGATCAGACGGTAAAGTATGTTCTTGCCGATCGTCGCTCTGTGATAAGCAAGAAGAAAAATTTCCTTGCTCTCTTCATAGCGCTTGTTAGCTGCGTAGATCTCGCCCACAACACAAAGCGTACGGACATTCTTTACGCGACGCCAGTCAATGCTGTCTACGATCTGCATGGCGCCTTTGTAATCCTGGGCTTCAACCAGCTTGTTGATCTGTCCCAATTTGACGCGAAACTCCTCTTTATCCAAAATATTCACCAACTTTCCATAATCAGAATCAGTTTACCATATGCATACGGGCTTGTCAAAACCCTTTAGGCATATAAACATGCCCCTTTATCACCTGAAAAACCCTGTTTATCTCAAACTGATGACTGACAAAATCATCCAGTCCTGTACAGGTGATCAAAGTCTGAATATCATGTATACTTTCCAGAAGATAAGTCTGCCGGTTACTGTCCAGTTCCGAAAGTACATCATCCAGAAGAAGCACCGGAGTATCCTTGATCTTCTTTTTTACAAGATAGATCTCAGAAAGTTTCAGAGAAAGAGCTGCTGTCCTCTGCTGCCCCTGGGAACCGTATTTCCGGATATCGATCCCGTTTACCTTTACACAGAAATCATCTCTGTGCGGTCCCACAGATGTCAGCTTCATCCGAAGATCCCTGTCCCGGTTCTGCGCCAGTTTCTGTTCAAATTCTGCTGCAGTTACACTTGGTTCATACAGGATCTCCAGTTCTTCCAGCCCACCGGTCAGACCTTTATGGAGGCCTTTTGCAAGTTCATTCAGTTCTTCCACAAACTCTTCTCTTTTTTCAATGATCTTTTTTCCGTAATCTGCCATCTGCATATCCCAGATATCCAACGTACTTTTTAATCCCGGGTTCATATAACAGTCTTTGAGAAGACGGTTTCTCTGGTTCACAATGTGATTATAGCTTGCCAGCTCCGTAATATAAACTCCATCCAGCTGACAAAGCTCTGAATCCAGAAAACGTCTTCTCTCGCCCGGTCCATTCTTGATAATATTAAGATCCTCCGGAGAAAAAAACACAAGATTTACCACACCGAGCAGCTCTCTTGCCTTGCGGATCGGCAGCCCGTTAATGGCAACTCCTTTTGCTTTGTTTTTCCGGAGGTGCATGTCTATTTTGTATGAAAGATCGCCCTTTTTTACCATCATTCGGATATGGGATTCCTCATTCTCGAAGCGGATCATTTCCCGGTCCTTGCTTCCTTTGTGGGATTTACTGGTTCCGGCCAGATAAACCGCCTCCAGAATATTGGTTTTTCCCTGGGCGTTGTCACCGTAGAGAATATTGGTTCCCTGATCAAAATTCATCTCCAGCAACTCATAATTCCTGAAATTATTCAATCTGATGGATTCAATGTACATTCCTTCACCCAATTACATAAATATCTTTTCCATCGTAGGAAATCGTATCTCCCGGATGGATCTTACGGCCACGGCGGTTCTCAACCTCACCGTTTACCAGAACAAGTCCGTCATTGATCGCATATTTTGCCTCAACGCCGTCCTCCACAACTCCTGCCAGCTTCAGAGCTTGGCCAAGTTTGATAAATTCGTCTTTAATTCTGATCTCCAATTTTTTTCCCTCTTAAATTTTCTTTCCTGGATTTGGTTAACACTTTCCAATATATTGCTCAGTGGTGGTAATTAAATACCCCCATTCCCGGCGTTTTCCAAAAGGTGGTATTTTAAATTACCTCCTTCTGGCAGTTTCCGGAGTTTATCCTTTAGTTATCTTGTTTTTGTAATGTGCGCGACCAGCGGACACGCGCCGCCGGCCACATGGTTTTTCAGCATATGGAGAAAAATCTCCTGCTGTCTTTTTGTCCATTATATTGTACAAACTATTATCTTGCCTGATTCTGGTTGATATTTACCGGAAGAATCAGATACGTGTAATTTTCTTCATCATCACGGATAAAGCAGGGAGCTTTCGGGTTCACAAGATAAATTGTTACCGTTTCATCATCAATAACACGAAGGGCATCGATCAGGAATTTCGGGTTAAAACCGATCATAATATCTTTACCCTCTTTTTCAATATCGATCTCTTCATTCATGGAACCCATTGCAGAATCGATCCGAAGTTCCATATCATCATCTGTGATATTAATGATAATTGGTTTCTTGTCAACTTCACGAACCAGCAGCGTTGCACGGTCGATACAATCCAGGAATTCTTTTTTGTTGATTTTGAGTTTCGTCTCGTAATCACTGGAAAGCATCTGATCAATTCTGAAATATTCTCCTTCAATCAGTCGAGAAACTACCATAGTCTGGTCAAATTCAAACAAAATATGGTTTTTTGTGAAGTAAATACTTACCTGATCGTCAACTTCACCGGAAAGAATCTTGCTTACCTCACTTAAAGTTTTTCCCGGAACTACCACCTTACGGTCAGAATATTCTCTCTTAAGGGGCATTTTTCGGATCGCAATTCGATGTCCATCCAGAGAAACTACCTTCAGACAGTTATTTTTAATCTCAAAAAGTTCACCTGTCATCAGTTTATTATTCTCATTAACAGCGATAGAAAAAATGGTTTGTCTGATCATTTCTTTCAGCGTGTACTGAGAAATTGTCAGCGGTTCATCTTTTTCGATCATTGGTAAATATGCAAAATCTTCTCCGGATTTGCCAGGAATATTGAATTTTGCTTTTTCACAGGTAATCGTTGCTGTATATTTTTCGTCTGTTTTGATGGTAATGTCGTTATCAGGAAGTCGTCGGATGATTTCATAGAATATTTTTGCATCAAGAGCAACCCTTCCTTTTTCTTCAATAGTACCTTCAACAATTGTTTCAATTCCCAGTTCCATATCGTTGGTGGTAAATTTGATCTGGTTTGTTGTTGCATCCATGAGGATACATTCCAGTATTGGCATGGTGGTTTTTGATGGAACTGCTTTGAGTGCGATACTTACACTTTTTAACAGACTTGATTTGGAGCAGATAATTTTCATAATGTGTATAACTCCCTTTCTGGATAAATTGTGGTTTTTATAAATATATTTATAGAAAAAATCCGCCGTAACCGCCGTAGGGGGCCAGATTTTGTGAAAAACTCCCGCGAGGCCGGTGTTTTCAGGGTTTTTCGGGTGGGATAACTTTGTGTAAAAGTGGTAGTTTTGGATGTGAATAACCCAGGGATAAAATTACCGCCGTTTTTTCGCAAAAAAGTTGTACACATCTCTCCACATACAATCAACACGTTATACACCAGTAATGTGGAAAACTTCCCTAACCTTGTGGATTAATCTTCTTTTTCAATATATCAATGGTATTTTTTAAGTTATCGTCGGTCTGCAATTCGTTTTCAATCTTCTCGATACCGTGCATAACAGTAGTATGGTCACGGTTTCCAAGAGCTTTTCCGATATTTTTCAAAGGTGTGGAGATGATTTCGCGGCAGAGATACATAGAAACCTGGCGTGGCATGACGATTTTTGAGTTTCGTTTGTTTCCGCTTAGGTCCGCAGGTGTTACTCCATAATGTTCGGCAACAACGGAGATGATGTATTCTGGTGTGATCACCTTTTTTTCATCCGGAGAAATAATATCTTTCAGTGCCTGTTCTGCAAGTTCAAGTGTAACTTCTTTTTTCTCAAGCTTGGCTCCGGCCATGACCTTGTTGAAAGCACCTTCCAGCTCACGGATGTTGGATTTAATATTGGTAGCGATGTATTTGATAACATCTTCACTGATGCTGTAACCGTTCATTTCTTCATTTTTATGAAGGATCGCCATTCGAGTTTCATAATCTGGCAGCGTAATATCTGCGATCAGACCCCATTCGAACCGGGAACGGAAACGTTCTTCCAGGATTTCCATATCTTTCGGAGGTTTATCGGAAGATATGATGATCTGTTTTTTGGCACTGTGGAGACTGTTAAATGTATGGAAAAATTCTTCCTGTGTGGATTCTTTTCCTATAATAAACTGAATATCATCGACGAGAAGAACGTCAATATTCCTGTATTTTTCACGGAATTTGCTCATTGCCGTATTATTTCCGTTTCGGATGGTTTCGATCAGTTCATTTGTGAATTCCTCACTGGTTACATAGAGAACCCGGCTGTTTTTGTCGTGTTCCAGTATAAAATGAGCGATGGAATGCATAAGATGCGTTTTTCCGAGACCGGCTCCGCCGTAAATAAACAGAGGATTATAGGTATCTCCTGGTGATTCGGCAACTGCGAGTGCTGCTGCCTGGGCGAATTTGTTGTTGCTTCCTACTACGAAAGTATCGAAAGTATATTTTGGGTTTAAATGAGCTTCTTCGTAACGTGTATCATGATTCTGTTTATCATAGGAAGGTTTTTTTTCTTCTTCTTTCTCGAGGAGATCTTTTTTCAGAACAAATCGCACTTCACATTCTTCCATGCCTGTCAGTACACAGATTGTAACCTGAAGAGGTATTTTGTAGCGTTTACTGATGTAATTGACACCAATTGCCGCCTGTTCTGAAGGAACTGCCACTGTTATCAGACTTCCGTCAACCTCATAAACTTCCAGTGGCTTAAGCCAGGTATTAAAAGGGACATCATTCACCTCATATTCAGATTTGACAGTTTGCA
>OKVB01000174.1_pt1 | contig 43310 bp, 36 predicted proteins | sample 1606651 | NCBI WGS metagenome assembly OKVB01 (sample SAMEA3882518, study PRJEB24775) | human gut metagenome | biome: human-associated habitat; feature: intestine environment; material: feces | place: Netherlands | collected 2009/2010 | reverse complement strand
TTAAAATATTATCTTTATAACACTTAATTAATTCAAAAGAACTATTTTCCTTTTCGTTTGGATTAACTCCCGAGGGCTTTCATACTGCTCATATTAAATTGTGATCATTCTACGTTCTCAAACATCTCCGCTAATGTCATGGAGATTTTCGGAAAGTCTTTCAATGTCACCACTGTATCTGCATTATAATGTTCTTCTTCTGAATCATCCTGAAGAATGTAACTGTATTTCAAATCATATTTACCATTTTCCAGATAGTAGATTTCTACAGCCCGCTCTCTTGGTGAAATGATCCAGTATTCCTCAACTCCTGCATTCTGGTAAAGATCCTTTTTGACAGTCTTATCTCTCAATGCAGTCGCAGGACTAAGAGTTTCCACAATAAATCTGGGTGTACCAGTATAGGAACCACCTTTCAAGTGCTTACGGTCACATATAATCATCACATCTGGTATCACATAATCATTATTCTCCTGTGCATGATATTTATAATCCAGATTCTCCATGAAAGCCAAGCACAATGTTCCTTTTAATCCACTTTTTATAATGGAATAAATATTACCATCTACAATCCCATGCTGATAATTTGGTGACGGTGACATATCATAAATCACACCATTGATCTTCTCTTCTTTTCTATATTCCTCTTCAAGTAATGGCATATTCACTCACCTCCTACAATTCCATACTATATCTTAGTAGTCAATCTCATCAAACAGATCTTCAAAGGTTATCTTAATATTGGGAAAATGAACCAATCTTAATTCATCCTTGTTTTCTTCGCTAATAGTTTTCCAGAGATAATATTTGGGAATATCATTCTCATCATAGTCCAGTTCATAAATCTCTATTATTTTTGTACGCCAATCAACAATCCAATATTCCTCTATCTCCTGTTGCGCATATAATTCCATCTTTTCTGTACGATCATATTTTTCGGTTGATGGAGATAAAACTTCCATAACAAAGCGTGGGGCATCTGTAAATGTATTCCCTCTCCTGGATTTAGTGCGACAGTTTATAGAGGCATCAGGAATGACTATCTTATTATTTCCCTCAGCATCTTTAAAACGGTACTGTACATTATCGGAATAAACATAACAAGTGCTGTTTTTTAACTGATATCTGACCGCAGCCACAAAATTGACAATAACTGATGAATGTTCTGGTGTAGCACCTGCCATATCTGTAATCTTTAAATTCCAATCCATTCTATATACTCCCTTCGCTGAAAATAAAGCTTTTTATATTGTCAAGTCTATCATCATTTTGTCTATATCTGTATACGATTTTCCTAGAGAAGGATTCTGTTTCATCTGTTGTACTTCATTAATTGCAGATATAGTCTCACTGTTTGGTATTTCTCCGGTAACTTCTCTTGAACAAATCTCCCTATGTTCTTTATTCAAAATTATCATTTAGCAAGCTCCTTATATGCTTCCATATTCTGTTTAATTAATCGTTCCGAAATTGCTGTCACATCTTCTACGTCTGCTATTTTCTGTGCTTCTGCCAGATTTTTATAATCCTCGTATACGAAATCTGCATTCATATATTCTTTTGCACGTTTTGTCATATTATCACTCATAATTCCATACTTCCGAAATCAATCACAAAATCTTCATAGATTCCCACTTTAACAAAATCCTGTAAGGTATAATCATTAACACTTTCATCACCGGTAAAATTATATACTATAACACGATTCTTCTCAGGATCAACAATCCAATATTCCTTAACACCTGCGGAACGATATTTCAGAAGCTTCAACAGGTAGTCCATTTTCTTACTTGCAGGTGACACAATCTCAATAATCCAATCAGGTGCGCCCTTACATCCTCTATCATCAAGCTTATCTGGATCACAAATTACAGAAATATCTGGCTCTACATAGGTATTACTTCTTTCATCCAGGTAAACAGCAAATGGTGCAGCATAGACCTCGCATTTTCCTTTATGTTCTTCAATATAACGATCAATAATACTGACAAGTCTTGTTGAGATACGCTGATGCTTTCGGCTTGGTGGTGCCATCATATACATACGACCATCAATCAGTTCTGCTCTTTCTCCATCTGGTAAAGCATATATATCATCTATAGTATAAGCTTCTTCTTTCAATAATGGCATGTTATCACCTCCAAGTGAGCTTAGCTATAAATATATTATAATATAGATTATGCCTATTCAGCAACCTGTTTTTTGATTCTGACAAAACTGACAAAACTATATCACTTCCTGGTTCCACTCCACACCATTTGTATCTGTCCATGTGTCTTTTCCATCATAAATATAGACAGTATTAGTACAATCCATGTAACGGCCATCCACTAACTTATAAACAGTAGTTGTTTCTCCCCGCAGATTTATAATTTCAACTACATCCTCTCCGGGATAATCTTCATTTTCTAAACTGGATTCAGTATCCTCGTCTTCAATTTCTTCTGAAAAATCCTCTTGGTTTTCATTGTCATCTGTATCCGAGTCAACCGCTTCTGTTGGTTGGTCTTCCACTATATTTTCTTCATTTTCCGGAAACTGCACAACATCAATAATTGCTTCAATAGTTTCTACCGGTGAATCACTCTAGGGATATCCAGACATATCTCCGCCTGCTGACGCAAGCAATTCATACCAAGAGCGATTGCTGCAAAAATGCCATAAGAACGAGAGCTTTTATCCTTTGCTCCGGCAATAATAATCAAAACCAGAGATACTATGGACAATAAAACAACTATCACTGTCGAAAAAATATGCATCTTAATGCCTACCTGCAGGAGTCTGTTTTTCTTACCCTGAATGCCTATACATACCATCATTGCACACACCAGAGTACATACATTGTACAGACTGCTTAGCTGATTCCATAACTGATGCGATGGTGCATTCGATGCACTAAGGTCACTTACCGCAATAATTCGATAAATTCTTTTTCTTTATCATATGGCATTTTCCTCACAAAACCACTTCAGATAATCGTCCAAAAGATTCTTATCTGTTTCATAGCTGCACTTACCATTGCTCTGATCCAGTTTTTTTACTTAAATGAAAAACTAAATTCCAGCTGTGGATTATCTCAGTAACTATGCGGGATTAAATTCTGTAATGCACCTTAACAATTCTATTTTTTTGTCTTATAATAAACCTGTAAGCACTCATGATTTATGTTTTTATGCATACTAACCGGGCATCTGAAAATAGTGTGCGAGACTAAATTCCACATGCCTTATGTGCAAGACTAAATTCTGGTGCAGTGAAATCTGCCTGTGCTTTACTATTTTATTTTATAAGTTTTGGACTAAGCATAACATCATCAGGTGCGATTGCCTTTAATCCTAATGCTTTGTGCAGTTTGTTGTCCAAGAGTAAAAGAGAGAGTTCATATGGGCTATGTCCATTAAGACTGTCTCTTTTTTCGCTGTTTATGTGATTCATCATAAGTCTGACTTTCTCGTCATTTAAATCAGCGAATGAACTCCCTTTCGGACGGATGTAGCGGATATACTCGTGGTTCTTTTCGCAGGCACCTTTTTGCCAAAAGCTGTATGGATCACAGTAAAAGACCGTCGTGCTTTTACTTCCGTCACAGAATTCCTCCATCTCTTCACGAGCTGAGAATTCTGAACCTCCATCCGTGAGGATCACCGGAAAAAGCTTTTTGAATGCATCCTGTCCTAACACTGTTTCAAGCCATACAAAGACCTCTAACACGCATTCCTGGTCTTGATATTCCAACAGGAACATAAGCATAAGATTGCAGTTGCGGAATGTAAAGGTCAAGAGGGCGCAGCTTTCGCCTTTCATTCCTTCCACGCAGTCCATTTCCACAACATTTATATCTGGATGATCTTTCATATAATTCTGGAAATTTTCGTAGTTATGACCTTGACGATAAGAACGATCTTTTGCACTGGTCTGTGTAGGTTTCTTGCGTTTCTTATAACGTACAGAACGTCTTAAGTCACCATTGCGGACATCGAATACACAATCATTGATGTAGGAGTAAAGTGTTCTTCTGGAGCAACCCAATTCTTCTGCATGAGTAGCATAAATATGACCGATGGACTGATGCTTCTCCTTGATCAATGGAACCAATAAATCATTCATGGATTGAATGCTTTCCGGAGTCTGGTTAATGCCGACTCTGCAATCGACTAGCACGCTACGGTACTCATCATGGGCATATTTGGATGAATAAAACTTTCTGGGCATAAGACAATGGGTCTTTTTACCACAGCCATTACATACGTAGGGAGGTTTATTCAGTTTCTCACATTCAGCTGTCTCATATGCGGGACATATATCAGTGCAGCGAAAGGATGGTTTTCTGCAAAGCTTACAATGAATGCCACACATCTTATCACACAAGCATGTCACCTTACAGTTCTTGCGATGAATACATGGCGGGTGAGTGTAACCTGAATCCGGACGTTCTTTTGTATGTGCGTGGAGACGTACTTCCTTTGATATGGTAGATGGATTTTTACCAATAATTCGTCCAATTTCAGTGAAGCTTTTATTCTCAGTAAGACCTTTCTCGATATCAACACGCTGTTCAAATGTTAAATGTTTCTGATTGCCTTTATTTTTCATAATTATCTCCAATCTGCACAGGCAGGCAATCAGCTGCAAGTACATTATACGGAGTAATGATTATCAAAGACAATATGGCAAATATGTGTGCAAAAGTAACTTCGACCTATATAGAATTTACTCTTGCATTTGGTCCAAAACCGGAATTTAGTTTTTCATTTAAGTATCCAGTTTTTTTCTACTACCCATGGCTATATTTTAGCACATATAGCGCTAAAAATAAACATATGTTTTCCTTTGGGTAAAAAATTTGCGCGTCTAACTCATCACTACTACAATATATTTATGGGTAATCCCCTTACTTCCAGTAAGGATTTATCCATCTCATTACTTAAACTGTTAGAATGTAGGATGCAATGGTATATCGACTTCATCACTTGGACCTCGCGTCCGTACTTTAGACTGATAACCGGCTCCTCATTCACAGTGTTCGTTTTATGCAGGTTGAATCACATTAGGTGCATTCGTGTCACACACAGTAGTTTGAACAGGTAATGAGTAAAACTGGTATTTATCCATTGTAATATTTTTTAAGGAGTGATAAATTTATGAACGCAGTAGGTATCGATGTTTCAAAAGGTAAAAGTATGGTTACAATTCTGAGACCATTTGGGGAGATTGTATCCTCTCCTTTTGAGATTAAGCACACATCCAGTGATATCCATTCACTTATTAAACTTATTCATTCTATCGAAGGTGAATCCCGGGTTGTAATGGAACATACCGGCCGCTACTACGAAGCACTTGCTCACCAGCTTTCAGCAGCAGATCTCTTTGTCAGTGCTGTTAATCCCAAGTTGGTCAAAGATTTTAATAACGATTCTCTTCGCAAAATCAAGTCCGACAAAGCTGATTCTGTCAAGATTGCCCGCTACGCTCTTGACAAATGGCAAAGTCTTGAACCGTATAGTATTACAGATGAATTACGCGCTCAGCTAAAGGTCATGAATCGTCAGTTCCATTTCTATGTGAAACAAAAAACGGCTATGAAAAATAATCTTATTGGCCTCATTGACCAGACCTATCCAAATGCAAATACTTATTTCAATAGTCCCACCCGCAGTGATGGTTCCCAGAAATGGGTTGATTTTGTCTCTACATACTGGCATGTAGATTGCATTCGTAAAATGTCTCTAAACGCTTTTGTTGAACATTATCAGAACTGGTGCAAGCGCAAAAAATATGCCTTCAATAAATCAAAAGCGGAAGAAATTTACACCAAAACAAAGGAACTTGTTCCAGTATTTCCTAAGAATGAAATAACCAAACATATCATCAGACAAGCTATCGATCAGCTCAACAGTACTTCCGTTACTGTCGAAACAATACGCACTCTCATGAACGAGACTGCCTCAAAGCTTCCTGAATACTCAATTGTCATGCAGTTTAAAGGGATTGGTCCATCTCTCGGTCCACAGCTTATGGCTGAGATCGGTGATGTAACCAGATTCACGCATAAAGGAGCCCTTACTGCATTCGCCGGAGTTGATCCTGGGGTAAACGAATCTGGTTCCTATGCACAAAAAAGCGTCCCAACATCCAAATGTGGATCTTCAAATTTAAGAAAGACTCTTTTTCAAGTAATGGATGTTCTTATCAAAACCATGCCTCAGGATGATCCTGTATATCAATTCATGGACAGAAAACGCACCCAGGGTAAGCCTTACTATGTTTATATGACTGCAGGTGCTAATAAATTTCTCAGAATATACTATGGACGAGTGAAAGAATATCTTTCTGTTCTTCCTGATCCAAGCTAATTCAAAACTTTTACTTTCAGACCAGCACTGGTTGTGGTGGCCTTATTTTAATGCCTAATTTTTAACCTGTAAAGTTTTTTGACTTTCTTCAATTTTAGTATTGACTTTTTATTTGCAGGCTGAAGTAACGAGAATGCGACGCGCAGTTATTCAAAATTAATAGAAATAATCTGTTCTTCCTCAATCCCATGCTCTTTTAAATAATTGCGATAAATTTCCAGAAGCATAGATTTTCCACAACGTCGTACACCTGTAACAATTTTAATCAACTGCTTATCTTTCCAGGCTATCAGTTTTTCTAAATATTCTTTTCTTTCTATAATCATAATAATGCTCCCTTCTTTTTTACTAATTATATTCCAAAATAGATACAAAAATAAATAGTTTTAGGATTTCAATCCAAAAACTATTTATTTTTATATTTTTATCGGAGCAAGAGTCAACTTACTATCTGTTTCTGCGTGAATCAATATTTTTTTACTGTATTATTCTCCTCCACATAGCTATCATTTTCCCCTGAGATATCGTTTTAATAAGAACGTACAGAAATATGGAAATGTATAAATCCCGTCTTCTATTCCAACATTACTGTCTGCAAGTTTTATTCCCCAATGAATATCTCCATAAGAATCACCGGATATCAATTGCCTCAATGACTTAGACCGGTTCCTGTTCGCCTTCACTTCTACCGGAACCAACTCATCCTTTGTTCTTACAAAAAAATCTTCTTCCAAGGTAGCATTTTCTTTTTTATAGTAATATAGTCCAAGCCCCTGTTTCACAAACGCCTCTGCTACAAAATTTTCATATAAAGCACCTTTGTATACTCCAAGATTTTTATTCGCCCGAAGGTCTTCTTGTGCTTCCTCATCTAATGAAGCAATCAGCAATCCTGTATCTGGATAATAGATTTTGAATTTTGAGTCATCATGATTTCCCTTTAATGGGAGCTCCGGATACTGCAGACAATAGCATACAGAAATCACACCTGCATCTTCGAGCCAGGTTATACATCCCATATATTCTCGACTTCTGGCTTTTTTATCTATTTTACTTAATTGAAATTTTTTATTTTCTTTTGCAAGCTGTACAGGTACGTTCCGATAGACGCTTACAATTTTAGTCTGATCCAGACCTTCAGCGTATTTTCTGATATCCTCTTCATAATCCATCTGGATCTGTCTCTGGATTTCCAGAGTATCTGTAAAAAGATTCCTTTCAATATATACTTTTACTACTGCAGGCATACCGCCAAGTACACAATATTCCAAAAACAATTTTTTATAGACTGATAATTCGGTTTCTGAAAATGGAGTTCCTGTCTGCATATGTTTCAGGATATCTTCAATGTGCTTCTCTGAGTATCCTTTCGCCCACAGAAATTCTTCAAAATCCATCGAAAACATTTCATAATCTGTTTTATATCCCACACTGTTACTATGAATTTTTCTGTAATTGATTCCAAGCAAAGAACCACTGCATATGACATCAAATCTTCCGTCTATACTAAATGACTTCAGAGCAGTTGCAATATCCGGAAACTCCTGTAATTCATCAAAAATAATCACAGTGTCACCTACTATAAATCTTTTTGATGTATCTATCATAGAAATATTTTTTATAATATCTTCAACAGCATATCCGTCACTTAATATTGTTTTATATTTAGGTTCCAGAACAAAATTAATACTCACAATATTACTGTAATTTTGTTCTGTAAAATGATTAATAGATTCCGTTTTTCCAATCTGCCTTGCACCTTTTATAATTAACGGAAGTCTTTCTTCATTTTTTTTCCACTCTAACAGATACTCATCTATCTTTCTTTTTAAATACATAGAACCGCCTCCTTCTTCAAAGCTATCACGTTTTATGAGGATTTGTCAATTTATTTTTCACGTTTTATGAGCCTTTATTCATAATATTTTCACGTTTTTAACTCAATTTCTCATCTTCGCACTACATCATAGACATTCCATCTCCACATACAGAAAAATGTCCCAGGTTAGCTACCAAGGACATTTTTCGTGTTTTTATACTTACAATATACAATTTTTTAGTCATACCGTTAGAGTTCACTTGAAACAATACTATTAACTCACCTCACGTAATAGCTTCAAATTCTCTTTATTTATCCTCTGAATGTAATGCTGCAAAATCTCCATTATAAAGTCGACTGTCTTTATACTTATAAAACGGTGCATGGAAAAAATGAACCTTTTCAACTTTTGCCTGTAATTCACCAGATAAAATCATTTCCCCACATGTCAGTGTTTCTTCTGCTTTTTCAATTGGAATCAGACAATGCCCACCGCCACAGATGTCAAATGAATCTTTTCTTGCAAAAATTCTTTTTCCAGCCTCATACCATTCCTTCAGTAAAGCCTCTCGATCCTTGGCCGGAGCACAGATCAGTTCCAAATCATTTACACTGTCACCGGAAAACAAAATTCTATCCTCTTCATCCAGAATACATACAGATCCAGCCGTATGTCCTGTCATCTCATATATAACTAGCTTTTTATCTCCAAGGTCAAAAATGTCCCCTTCTTTCATAAAACGAAACTCTGGTTTCTTATCATTTTTTAGTTCTTCCGCAATACTCAAGCTTCCAGGTGCAACAGCACCGGCACTTTCCATATTCTTTAAATATCTTTCTCGATCTTCTACCTTTATATTCAGCGCAGCCTGATAATCTCTTTCATTAATATAAGCCTCTATAAACTGACCACATCCGCCAGCATGGTCTACATGTCCATGAGTAATCAGCACAACATAGGGATTGTCTACCAAAGACTCTACCAGCCCCTTAAAATCACCGATTCCAGTTCCTGCATCAATTACTGCAGACATTTTACTACCCTTTACTACATACATGGCATTCAATCCACTCTCATCAACATGCCAAACACCTTTTTTTATTTCATTTACAGTCCAACACATATTTTCTATCTCCTTTTTCCGTATTAACCGTCACTATTCATCACAGCCAGTAAAACTTAACCTTTCACCGCTCCCTCAGTTACACCTTTAATAATGTGCTTCTGACAAAGAACATAAAAAATAATTACCGGAATAATTGCCATAACAAGCGCCGCAGAACCAAGATTCCATTTCTTTGTGTAAGCACCAAAGAACAGATAAGTCCGAAGAGGAAGAGTTTGCGTTCCACTTCGGTTGATTGTCAACGATGGGAGTAAATAATCATTCCAAAGAGACATAACATTCAAGATTGCAACGGTTACTGCAATTCCCTTAATCAGGGGCAACACAATTGTAAAGAATATTCTTGGCTGGCTGGCACCATCAATTGACGCAGCCTCTTCTAACTCTACCGGAACATTTTTCATAAATCCATGGAACAAAATGATCGACATAGAAGAACCAAATCCAAGATTTACAAGCATCAGTCCTGGCATATTAATCATATTTAATTTTCCCATTTCTGCCAGTAATGGAAGCATAACACACTGAAATGGAACAAGCACTGCAACAGAAAAAATGGTAAATATCAGTTTGCTTGTTTTTGTCTTATATCGTACCAGTACCCACGCTGCCATAGAACAGCAGATCACGTTTGCAACCGTTACCGTACAGGTTATGATCAGGGAATTTTTGATGGCATTCAGGTAATCCAGTTCTTTGAACGCTGAAATATAATTGTCCAAATTCAGTGTCTTAGGAAGCTGGAGAACACTAATATAAATTTCTTTTAAAGATTTAAATGAGTTAATAAACAATAATAAAATCGGGAAGATAAAAAATGCTGCCAGTATAATACAACACAAGATAATCACTGTTTTAGAGATTATTTTTTTCCTCTGCATTACATCTCCACCTCCTTAGATTTGGTAAACATCAGCTGGCTTACTGTAATAAGTGCAACTACAACAAGGAAGATAATTCCTTTTGCCTGTGCCATTCCATACATGTTTCTTGAAAATGCTGTATTACAAATATCCATAGTAAGCATTTCTGTAGATTTCGCCGGGCCACCTCCAGTTAAAGTCAGATTCTGGTCATACAGTTTAAAACAATTTGTAAGAGTAAGGAAAAGTCCAATAGTAAAAGCAGGCATCATCAATGGAAGCTTAATTTTCCAGAAACACTGAAAAGAACTTGCACCATCAATTCTCGCAGACTCCAATAGATTTTCCGGAATATTCTGTATCTGTGCAATGTAGATCAGCATCATATATCCACTCATCTGCCATACAACAAGAATAACCAAACCCCAAAAACCTGTAGACTTAGTAGAAAGCCAATCACAAAGCCAGTTAATTCCAAGAAGCTCTCCAACACTGTCAAATACATCACAAAAAATAAACTGCCATGCAAATCCTACCAGCACACCACCTACCAGATTAGGCATAAAGAAAATACTTCTAAATAAATTTTTTCCCTTTATATTCTGAGTTACCAACATAGCAGTTGCAAATGCAACCGCATTTACCGCTATCACTGTTATAATTACAAATTTAAAAGTAAAAACAAAAGCATTTTGAAAGTAAATATCATGAAATGCACTGATGTAATTGTCCAGGAAAACAAAATCACAATTTGAATGGAGTCCGTCCCAGTCTGTAAAAGAATAATAAATACCTGTTATTGTAGGAATTACAACAGCAATACAAAAAGTAATCAAACAGGGAGCAAGAAAAAGCCAGAATATTTTTTTCGATTTACGCATATCGTTTCCTCCATAAAAGGACAGCCAGAGTGTTTTCCGGCTGTCCTGAAATTTTTCTTTATCTCATTTCTGCCCAGTTTGCTTTTGCTTCTTCAACAACAGCATCCCACTCTTTTTCTCCGGCAATATAGCTCTGGATTCCAGCGCCTAATAAATCAGACCAACCATCTGGATAACCACCAAATACTAATGAGAAAGTATTTCCTTCTTTTGCATATGGTTCACATGCAAGACTGATTACGTTTTCAGATGGAAAATCTGCAAAATTATCAAATGGAAGACTGATATTAGAAGTAATTAATGCTTTTCCTTCATCAGACATAAGCAGCCAATTTACAAAATCTTTTGCAGCAGCTTTTTTTGCATCATCTGAATTCTTGTTGACAACAAAATAGGAAGCAATACCATAACAGATATTATCTTCGTCCACTCCCTTTAAAGGCATTGGAAGAACGCCAATGTTCTCACGAAGTTCCGGATCAATTTCATCGATTACAGAAGCAACCCACTGCCCCATCTGAATAACAGCTGTTTTTCCAATACAGAAGGAACCGCCCATTGCACTATCATAATCAACTCCAACCAATGCTTCTGGTTTGTCTGCATCAGGAGAATATTTTACCATCAGATCAATATAGTCCTTTAATGCATCTGCATATTTAAAATCAAGAGACTTCGCTTTATAAGTTTCAAATGCAGTTCCAAACTCTGCCTGAATTGCCGGATTTGCACCATGATTTGCAAGTACCCATGATTCTGCCGCCGGAAGTGAAACAACTGCTTCAAGATCTGGGAACTGATCTGCAAGTTCTCCTGCATCAATAGCATCCTGAACTTTGCCAAAAGCTGCATCAATATCATCGTAACTCTTTAATGTAGAACCATCAATGCCACAAGCCTCAAAAACAGCTTTGTTATACAGCAGACCATAGCACACTACACCTGATGGTGCACCAACTATTGCATCCCCAACTTTACAGTCACTGACATTGTTTTCATATATATGCTCCACCCATGGCTGGTCACTAAGATCTTCAATCATATCGCCAAATGTATCAAAATCTGATGCACCTTCCATAACCACAAGATCCGGTGCCTGACCACTTGAAATTTCAGCCTTTAATGTAGAACGCCAGTCTGTACCGCCGCCAACAAGTTCAAGATTAATTTTCACGTTCGGATGAACTTCATTGTAAGCAGCGATTTCCTTCTCATACAGTTCTTTTCCTTCTACAGAATAATTATAATATGTAATCTCGGCATCCTCAAGCTCTTGATATTCATAATCTCCGGATGACTTTCCTTCTGCGTACACTGCAGATACATTTCCGGCAAATAAACCTGCTGTTGTTGCCATTGCCAACAAGGTACTGATTACTCTCTTTCTCATAAATAAAAACCTCCTGTTCTTTGATGTCTTTATTATATTCTCATTTATAGTATTTTTCGATTCCAGAATAATGACATCCTATACCAAATTTTTTACCACCTCTTTTTTTCCGAATCTCATATGTTATAATAAAAAAGCAGAATAATTTGATACATTTATAAGAAAGAGGTTTGTATGAAACAAAAAATAACTCGCCCCGTCAGTATTCGAATCAAATACACACGTTATGTGATTCCTATCTTACTAATCACATTTCTCTCCATCGGAGCAATTGATACCATATTTTATTTTCATTCTGTGAAGGAATCCTCCGAACATGAACAAACAGCCTACTCTAATACGGCGCTCACATCACTGGAATCCTATTTTTCTCAGTTTACCTCCGATTCCAGTATCTTTTTCTATAAAAATGCAACACAGAACAATCTTATAAATATAACACAGGATGATGGGCTGGAATTCCAACAACTTTTATTAAACGATGCTCCCTATTATCCTTCTTTAAGCATGAACTATTCAGATAATGTATTTTTTATCACTAACAACGGAAAGCTGATTTCAACAACCAACTACTCATCACAGCTGGTATCCGATCTTTCTCCCTCTTACATTACAGAGATTCTGAAAAAAGGTGATGATTTTCACGGATTACCTTTTCTCTTTGGGAGTACTGATGATTCAGATAAATTGTACATATGTAGAAATATTTATCAATGGACTGGAAAAACTGAAACTACAGGAAAGAATCGTCTTGGTACACTAATCGTAGAACCCAAGGCTACTGTTTTTGACAAAATCTTTTCCCTTAATAGTAACGTGTACCAATTTGTTTTAATTGATAATAATCATCATATTTTTAGAAATACTACTGAACTTTCAGAACAGAACATTTTTGAGCTCGTAGAAAATAAACGTCTGAATACACAGACGTATAAATATACAGCATCTTCTTTTTCCACCAGCATAAATAATCTGCAATTATTGCTGATAACTAATCAGTCATTAGTTTATAAAAATGCCCGGATGTTTGTAATCCTGTTGCTTTTCCCCTCTATTCTTGCTCTGATTGCAATCATCGGAGCAACACGCTTTATCTCCCGGAGCATAGCAGATGAATTTGACTATTTTATGGAAAAACTGAATAAAACAAAAGCGATCAATAATGATGCATTTATCCATATGGAGAGTTCCATTGAATTTTCCCAGTTATCCAATGTATACAATCAGACTCTTTCACGTATCCATGCATTATCTGAAAAGATCCATGAACAGGAAATTCTTACAAAAAACATTGAAATTGAGAGCCTCCAGGCACAGATCAATCCTCACTTTCTTTACAATACTTTAAATTGTATTTCCGGCCTGGTAGATATGGATAGAAAAGAAGAATGTCATCATGCTCTGACTGCACTTGCAGATATTGAACGCATGTCCCTGAAAGGCAAGCCATTCAGCACCATAGAAGAAGCTTTGTATTATGTAAAAGAATATACCTATATACAGAAGCTCCGTTTCGGAGATAATCTGTCCATTTTAATTGATATTCCCAAATCACTATACCATTACTATATTCCCAAACTGATCATCCAGCCTCTAATCGAAAATGCAGTGATCCACGGAACATCAAAAATCTCTGACAAAGGTATCATTGCCATTCTTGGAAGTACCAATGGTACCAACCTTCAGATTTGTGTAAAAGATAACGGTCCAGGTTTTTCCCGGGAATTTCTTGAAGATTTTTCCAAAAGTTTTCAGCAAAAGCCAGCCACCTCTTATGGCATTTACAATATTGATAAACGACTAAAGCTCTATTACGGCGAAGATCATGGACTGATCCTACAGAATAATGAAAACAGCGGAGCATGTATCATAGTCCGCCTTCCTTTGAAACTAGTAGAAAAACCAATTGAGAAAGCAGGAAATTTGAAATGAAAATATTACTTGTTGACGATGAATCAATTGCACTTCAGACCATGGAAAATATAATCCGGCAGTCTGACTTTAAATCCCATACCATCCTGACAGCTTCTAATGCAGCAGATGCCTGGACCATCATTCAGACAGAGAATCCAGATATTCTGTTTTCGGACATTCAAATGCCCTGTGAAAACGGAATTAGTCTTCTTCAGAAAATATCCGAATCACAGCTAAAACTGCTGGTCATCTTTGTCTCCGGATACTCTGAATTTTCTTATGCACAGGCAGCTTTGAAATATGATGCTTTTGATTACCTTCTCAAGCCACTGAACAGTGAGGTATTTCTTTCCTGTCTAAAGAAAGCCATAAATGCAATTCAGGAACAGGAAAATATGGAAAAGCAGAAAAAAATACTTTCCAAATTTTTTAAGGAAAATCAAAGTCTTTTGAAAAAACAGTTTATAGAAACTTTGCTGATTAATCCTGTTACCAGTTTTTCACCAGAACAACTCCGACAATGTCTCTCACTTGGTCTAAACCCGGATCTATTTTATTTAATTGGGGTTAAGTGTAACACTACGAACAGGATGAACATCCTCCAGAATCAGGAATACTATATTTCTTATTCTCTGTCTAAGAAGATCAATAAAGATTATGAGGGCATTGCATCCTGTTATATTGGAAACATTGTATATATTCTCATGCCTATTACATCTGCTGATCCTATTGCTGAAGTCAAAAGTCTGGCCCATTCACTTGTCTGCTATACCAGGGAAAAACTTTTTTCTTCTATCACAATCGGAATCAGTGAACTTGGCAATTCTATTCAACAGTTTCCAAAGCTCAATAAACAGATACAGTATTGCTTTTCCTATAAAGCTTCCGATATTGTTTCACTAGAAGACAGCATTTTATTTTTTGCAGAAATAAATGATTACAATTCCAGTATTATTGAGATTAACGAGATCATTTCCAATCTGATCAATGCCATTCAGACACGTAATCTTTGTGATGCGCTGGAAATCGGAGATGCTTTTTTTTCACTGATACAGAATGAAAATCTGCTCAATCAGCAGGATGCTATCAAACTAGTAGAATTAAACCTCCATATCCAGCTTAAAAATTTCCTGGATGACTCTAAAGATAGTAATTACCTTACTACTCCGATCACACGCTATTGTATGGAACAACCTTGCAGCGAACACAGCAGAACTGTTTTTTCCAACTGTATTAAAAACATCATCCAGGAGCTGTCCAGTGTCACCACACGAAACACAGGGATAATCGTTAATGCTGTTATAGAATACATACATAAAAACTACGAAAAACAAATTGGATTAAATGATGCCGCAGAATTTATAAACCGTAATAGCTCCTATATTTCCCGATTACTCAAGAAAGAACTTTCCATGGGCTTTTCACAACTTCTCACAGAACGCCGAATGGAAGCCGCTAAGGATCTTCTTGCCCATACTACCATGAAAGTATCTGATATTTCAGAAAAAGTAGGCTATACTTCTACCAAGTATTTTAACCAGGTTTTTTATGCTAATTTCCAGATGACGCCTACAGATTATCGTTTTATCATGAAACAGTTGTAACATTCTTTCAAAGACCGCCCACCAGAAATATATCCTAAGAGACTGTCTGACAAACAAAAGGTGCTGACCTGGTTCTGATTCCTACTGTCCCCCAGGTAGCACCTTTTAAAATGTTTAATGTTAATGTTTTTACTTTCCACAGCACTCCACAATGGTTTTCTCCACATCTTCTATCTGAAATGGTTTTGCCAGATGTGCGGTCATTCCGGCTGCGAAACATCTTTTTGCATCTTCCTCAAATGCATTTGCAGTCATTGCAATGATCGGAATTGTTTTTGCATCTGCCCTGTCCATGGCACGTATGGCTTTTGTTGCTGCAATGCCATCCATAACAGGCATCATAACATCCATTAATATTGCATCAAAGGTTCCCGGAGGATTATTTTCGAAGCACTCCACCGCCTGTCTGCCGTTTTTTACAACTGTAACCTTGGCACCGTCATCTGTCAGCAGCATTTCTATGATTTCCGCATTAAGCTCATTATCCTCGGCTGCCAGCAGATGCAGTCCACGAATATTATATTTCTCTGCAATTTCCTCATCCTTTTTCTGTTCCCGGGCAATCTCAAATGGAATGGTAATGACAAACACAGATCCAACTCCCACCTGACTTGTTACTTCAATACTTCCATTCATCTGCTCAATCAAGCCTTTAGTGATCGCCATTCCCAGACCGGTTCCCTGATAAACACTACGGGCATCTGTTTTTTCCTGTGAGAACGGATCAAAAATATGACTCAGGAACTCCAGACTCATCCCTATACCTGTATCAGAAATCGTCCATCTGTATGTACAGATTCCATCATGTACATCTGCAGCCTCCATTACCGTAGTGATCTTTCCTCCCGGCCGGTTATACTTAATACAGTTTCCATAGATGTTCAGAAAAATCTGGCGAAGATGCAGTGAGCTTCCATAGACATAAGGATAAGGGATATTCTCCTTATTTTTCTCATAAATCCACTGAATATCCTCATCTGCTGCCTTGTGAGTGATAATACTCTCAATCTCATAGACCAGATCTTTCAGGCAGATATATTCATGAGTCAGAACAATATGACCTTCCTCTATTTTACTCATCTGCAGAACATCATTGATAAGGGAAAGCAAATAATCCGCTGCTATCTTCATCTTTTTATGATTTTCCTGTATCAGTTCCTTATCCTCAAAATGAGTCTCGTCAATCTTTAACAGACCAATAATACCATTCAGAGGTGTCCTGATATCATGGCTCATACGGCTGAGGAAATTCGTTTTTGCCCTGCTTTCAGCACGCATCTCATTGAAGGCGGCCTGAAGGCGTGCCTGTTCCTGCTCATCCCGTTCATGTCTCTGTGTGGTATCCTGCAGCAGAATAATCGCATAGATCATAGGCACCTCAGCAAGAATTTCTGTATCAAACACCACCATCCTGGTCATAAGAACTGTTTTCTGTACCCAGCGGATACTTCCATCATCTTCGCGGGCACAATATTCCACAGACATATTTGTTTCTCCGTTCTCAAACCTCTTACGAAGTTTTTCACAGTTATCTGTCATGCAGTAACCGGCAATTGTTTCCTGGGTGATTTTTTTCTCATATTCCCAGCAATAATCCCGATAAGAACATGGAAGCGGGTAGTCCATAAAAAGTTCCCGGCTCTTCTGTTCTTTTCCATTCAGTACGATCCTTCTTTCCAGAGCATCCTTTGTCAGATTTACTGTATAGATCACATCTGACAATTCCAGAAGCGCATCCACATAGCTGTCATTTTCCAGGATAGACTGTTTCAGCTGTTCATAATAGAGCTGCAGCTGCTCTTTCGCACCTGTCTGACCTTCAGAAGTCTTTCGGATGGTTTCAAATGCCAGAAGAAAATGATGCAGCTTTTTGTCCTCATCCCAGTCCACCGGAATCAGTGTCAAGCGGTTATATGCCCCCTGTTTTCCGATATTATACTCATATTCCAGAACATCTTTCTTCGTATGCATCTTCTTTTGAAGTTCCGAAATCTGCAGTCCTTCGCGGATATCTGCCTGACTGGATTTTTCAACCTGTTCCTCTATGATCTGTTCCACTGCTCCGGAATATGCACCATCAGAGGCCAGGAAAAAATTTTCACTGGAACGGATTGCCCGATAAGTATCCATCCTGGCATCACAGTACAGACAATCCGAGAAATTACTGCCATGCTGATTAAGCAGCTTTAACAGCTGATATCCCTGATGCTTTTCTGCAGCAGCTTCTTCCCTTTTTACATGATTCTTATTGATATACATGTTTTTGTCTGCGCAGTTAAACAGTTCTCTCATTGTACTTCCGGGAAAATCGCTGGCCAGTGCAAAGCCTGCTGCATAGCTCAGGGGAGTATCCGGATACACTTTGGATTCCTCTCTCATATCTCTGCGCACCTTTTCAAGGCACTGTATCATCTGTTCCCTGTCCAGTCCATGGGTAACTGCAAGAAACTCATCTCCACCTGCTCTTCCCACAAACTGCTCAGCCGGCATGGAAGCCCGCAGGCAGATGGCAAATCTACGGATATAGGCATCACCGGCTTCATGACCTCTGCTGTCATTAATACGCCGGAGATTATTAAGATCAAAACTGCAGACACCGGTATCTGCATCCGGTTCTGTCTCACTCAGCAATTCTTCACATTTATTTTTGTTCGGAAGTCCCGTTGCATCATCCAGATATACCTTTCGCTGCAGCAAACGGTTCATTGCAGCATATTGTATTGCTTTGATGAACTCATATGCGATCAGCAGCATCAATACAACAATATCTGCTGTAATATATTTTTCAAGCAATGATAAGAATGTGGCTTTTTTCTGCGAATATTTTTCGGCCAGACCTGTTGCTTCATCACAGATCACAAAGAAATCCTCACTTCTGGATATAATATCTGTTTTTTCATATCCTTCAGATCTCCCCAAACAGATTTCCTTATACAGATCAGAAAAGCCCTCATCCAGTTCCTGCATTTTATTCTGAAAATCCCTATCATTCAGATATACCAGATTCAGTTTCGTATTTCCATTGCGCAGGCCATCAATGAAAGACCTTACCTCCTGGATCATTGCATCGTCCTGTTCCCCGGTAACCTCCAGCTTGATGATCCTCTGTGTCTCTCCACGGACTAAACCGGTATAATTTACAATACGGGCCGTTCCCTGAATATCAGAAACAATTCCCATCATTATAATAATAAGGATAGCCAGAATAACTACCAGAACACCAATACTGACCTGAATAATACTGGATTTCTTTTTCTTATTCTTCACTTTTGGCACAGCCCTCCCTCTTTTGTTTTATTCTGTAAAAAATGGTCCGGACAAATCGATATCCCAGATATCCTGATATAGCGCCTGCAAGGACTCCGCCAAGGACATCTGTGGGATAATGCACATACAGGTACAATCTTGATATCCCGATCAGACAGGCAAGAACCAGAACCGGTTTCCACAGCTTCTTTTCTCCTGCCAGATATAAAGCAGTTACCGAAGCAAATGCCGCCGCTGTATGTCCTGACGGAAAAGAATAATCATGAAGTCTGGATACCAGAAGCTGCACTCCCGTATTTACATCATAAGGTCTCGTCCTCGCCACCAGATTTTTTAATATTACATTGCAAAGTAATAAATCTATTATCAAAGCGACCGCCATAACTGCACCTGTTTTTCTCATTTTAGGAATCAGAAGAAATACTATCGTCATCACGATCCATATAATCCCCGCATTTCCCAAGCTCGTAATAAACACCATCAATTTGTCCAGAAACGGCGTGTGTAGAGTCTGGAACCAGTCCAGAATATTTAATTCAATGCTCATATCTTTTCTCCCATTCTTTCAGCATATGCATTATTTTACCCTACTTTTTCCTGTATGCCTACTCAAATTTGAATGTATTTATTTATAAACAGGCAAAAAATACCCGGCAAAATTACTTTTCGTAATCTGCCGGGTGTTCTCTTTCTCAGGCTTTTTATTTGACTGCTCCGGTAATACCTTCTGCAAACTGTTTCTGTAATACAAAGAATACGATCATTGTAGGAATAGAACAGAACAATACACCGCACATCAGCATACCATAATCTGTCACATAGCCTGTGATCAGGTTGGCGATCAGCATTGGCATGGTCATTGCCTTGTTGTCTGTCATGATTACCTTTGGCCACAGATAAGAATTCCATGCATTCATAAAGGTAATAACAGCAGCTGCCGCATATGTAGATTTCATTGTAGGAATGAACATCTGGAAGAAAATCCTTACTTCGCTGAGTCCGTCAATACGTGCAGCTTCAATAATATCAACCGGGAATGATCTGGCATTCTGACGGAACATCATGATCATAAACGGCGTGGAAATAATCGGAAGGATAAAACCTACTGCTGTATTCAAAAGTCCTGCCTTGGAAAACATTTTGAATAACGGAACCATAGTTGCAACCTGCGGAACCATCATAGCCAGAAGCAGGATTGAAAATACTCTGTCTTTCCACTTATCATGGTAAACTTCAAATCCGTAACCTGCGATAGAGCAGATCAGAAGACAGATCACTGTAGTAAGGATTGCATAAAAGAAAGAGTTTCCAAGTGCTCTCCACAGTGGCTGCTGGGATGTAAGATTACGGAAGTTTTCCATAAAATGGCTTCCCGGAATAATTCGTCCACGTGATACATCTGTGGATGTATTAGTTGCAGCTGAAATCATCCAGTATAACGGGAATACTGAAATAAATGACACGATGATCAGAAAAATATAGGTTGGAATCAATCTTCTCTGAATGGCTGATTTGTTTTTCTTAGTCACGTGTATCACCTACTTTCAAATTAATAAATGCAAGTACAGCTACCATAATGAATATGATAAATGACATTGCTGCTGCATATCCAAAGTTTGGTACGTTAATAAAACATGTGTTGTAAATATAGTGGGACATTGTGATTGTTGAGTTTGCCGGTCCACCCTTTGTCAGGTTGACAGACTCATCGAACAACTGCAGTGTACCATTAATTGACATAATAAATGTCATAATAATTGTCGGTTTCAGAAGCGGAACAGTAATCTTCCAGAAAGTCTTCCAGCCATTGGCGCCATCAATCTTGGCTGCTTCATATACAGAATATTCAATATTCTGAAGTCCTGCCAGATAGAATACCATGTTATATCCGGTCCATCTCCAGATCAGCGCAAGGATAATTACAATCTTGGCACTGGCGGAATTCCCCAGGAAATTATAGCCGGTAGATAAGATTCCAAGTTTGATCAGAATACTGTTGATCAGACCATCTGTAGCAAACATGGAACGGAAGATCAATGAATAGGATACTAGGGATGTTGCACATGGCAGAAATACACAAGTACGGAAAAATCCCTTAAATTTCAAATCTTTGTTATTCAGAAGCTGCGCCAGAAGAATTGCCAGTACCAGCATGATCGGCACCTGAATGATCAGATACAGGAATGTATTTACAATAGACTGCTGAAATACCTTGTCTGCCAGAATACGTTTATAGTTGCTGAAGATCGGATCTGCAAATCTCATATTTGCTCCGGCTCCGGTCTGCAGGGAAATGATAAATGCACGTATCATTGGATAAAAGCTCATGATCGCGATCATGATAGTTGCAGGAGCCAGGAACGTCCATCCTGCTGCCCTCTGCTTGCCAAGCAGAGACATACCTTTTTTCTTAGAATTCACGTGAACTCCTCCTTTCAAAAAACTCTGTAACTGTTCAGCATTTTGCCGGACAATTACCAACTCTTTGCAGTAAGATGGGGGACTGCTGGCAGTCCCCCGCACTTACCTGTTTTCATTCACTTAATCACTGTTTACAGATTGCTTCACAGTTTCACTGTTCCCGCAATCCTGACATCATCTGATCCTGCGATCAGAATTTATTCAGTCATCTTGAATGCCAGAGTATCCTGAGCTTCCTGAAGGGCATCTTCTACAGGTGTGCCGTTTACGATATTTACAACTGCTGTGTTGACGCATTCTCTTGCTTCATAATGATACGGTGTTTTTGTGAACTCCGGAATATGAGAAGAGTATTCTACAATTGTGGAGAAGATTGGCTGTCCACCGAAGAATTCATTTGGCTCGTTATAAACCTTAGATTCACCTGCCGGCAGATAACAGGAGATTGCACCTGCTTCCGGAAGGATTGCATCATAGAAATCTGTGCTGGAACCAAATGTACTTGCAAGGAAATCTTCTGCAAGTTCTACATTCTGGCAGTTGGATGTAACATACCAGGAAGATCCACCATTGTTTGCATAGTTTGTAGCTGTATCAACATCGTCTACTTTAGGCATTGTTGTGATCTGCCACAGACCCTTCTGATCTTCTGTAGACATCAGAGTAGCTGTGATCCAGTTACCATTTACAATACCTGCTGCCTCACCGCCTGTAATAGTAGCGATATATTCATCCCAGTTATTTACAAGTTTAACAACGTCATTCTTAACCAGATCTACATAAAGATTGATGCATTTCTCTGCAACTTCATTGCCTACGATGTAAGCTTCGCCATCTTCGTTTACGAAGTTAGCTCCGCAGGACTGCATCATCATCATCAGAGTATCGCCACCTGTAGCTTCACTTGTAAGAAGATATTTTCCGGTTTTTTCATGAACATCTTTACCGATTTCCATGAACTTGGACCATGTGATATCTGTCAGATCATCAATAGTATATCCTGCCTCGTCAAGGATATCTGTACGATAGCATGCAATAACAGCACCATTATCAAACGGAACACCATAGTGTGTATCATCTACCATGGAATAGGACTGTTTCAGTTTACCAAAATCATCCCAGTTAATGTTGATATCTTTCAGATCTGTGAATGCATCCGGATAGCTCTTCAGATATTTCTGATAGCTGTTGTCCTGCATAAGAACGATATCAGGAAGTGTGCTGTAATCTCCTGCATTTGCTGCTGTTGTCAGTTTAGTCTGGCAGTCATCAGAAGATGTCTCTACGATATCTACAGAAAATCCCTCATGATCTTTTGCATACTGATCTGCTGCGATCTGCATGGATTTGATGTTGAAGTTCTGATCCCACGCCCATACAGTTAACTTGTTGTCATCATCAGATTTCGCAAAAACAGCTGTAGCTGATCCTGCAAAGGATGCTACCATAGCACCGGTCATTAATACTGCGAGTAATTTTTTTCTCATATTTATATCCTCCTTTATTAAGCTTATTCTTTCTTCCGAATCGCTTGTAAGTTGATTATAGCATCCGATTTTCAGGTATAGTTTGCATAACCGCACACATAATGTGCAATTTCGACCATTTTATGTATTTTGCACTATTAAAAATATTTAAAAATATATTTTTTGTTCACTTTCTCATTTACTATGTTTTTACTATGTAATTTTAATAATAAAGGCCACTTTCATGGACAAAAAAATATATATTTTTGTCTTTGAAAATGACCTTTGTTATTATTTCATAAATTTTCTGTTCAATTTTTGTACATATTTTACAGTTTTTAATTCATTTTATGCAAAATAGACTTTTTCAGGATATTGTGTTTTCATCGCATGAAGCAGTTCCTCATTAAGATCAAGAAGCAGTTTTATTTTGTGCCCGTCTTCCCGGATGATCATTGTATAATAAGGAGTATCTTCATCATAAGAGGTATAATCGTATTTTTTCAGCTTCTCCGTTCCACCATTCTTTTTGTACCTTGCAACACTTTCATGCCAGTGCGGTGCCACTGTCTCCAGATTACTCAGTTCCAGTATATGAGCTGTTTTGCGATACTTCTTACCATAGATCACATCTATTTCAAACTGACCGTTTTCCATCATGTATTCATAATCCTTCTGACTGAATATATCAAAGACAAAATACAGCCCCGCAAGCAGAAATCCCGGAAGCATAAATGCCTGGGAAATCGTGATTCCCATAACCACAAAAAGCACTGCAAAAATAATCATTACCACACACAGGACTCCGGACATACTCTTTTTCTTTCTTGATACCTGCTCCACAATCTTATAGTTCATAACTTTTTTACCATCCTTCCTCTGAATGAATATCGAAATCCAAAAGCTGCTGTTCATAATTCTCCGGCCGTTTTCTCCATTCAACCGGAGTCACTCCCATTATCTGTCTGAAGTTCCGGTTAAACGTTGAATTGGTCGTGAAACCACATTTGTGCGCAATATCTGCCACCGGTATATCTGTTTTCTGCAGAAATTCACAGGCAGTATGAATCCGCACAGAATTAATATACTCCAAAGGACTTACTTTCATATGCGATGTAAATACTCTTCTGAAATGAGTTTCACTGATGTGACAGATTTTCGCCAGGTCCTCAATCCGAATGTCCTCCATATAGTGATAAGAAACAAAATCCAGTACACGGGTGATCATATTTGTAAGTTTCCCTGTTTCCTCTTCCACCCTGTCTTCCGGTGAAACCCGGTTCAGTCTGGCAATTTCTACTAGTAATGCCGCAAGAACTCCACTGGATTCTTCAATATAAAATTCTTCTCCCTCACGCATGATATTCATGATCTTAAGAATTTTTGCAGCTATAGAGGGGGACTCATTCTCTTTCAGAAATAAAGCCTTAGAATATATTCTCTGAATCATTTTTTCAGCCTTTACCGGATTGTTCAGAAATTTTTTCATGAAACCTTCCACATCTATGAAAAGATACTCCCATTTACTGACCGTACCCAGATCACTGTTAGTCGTATGAGCATAATTGGGTGGAATCACCGTAAATTCTCTTCCCGAAAACCGCATTTTAGCCTCACCAAACGCCATAACTCCATCCCCTTCGTAACAGAAACCAATCTCCAGATAATTATGAAAATGAAGATAATCCACATCATTTCCATAATTCTGAACCCACTTCTGTCCCAGAAGAGCCAGGATCGGACTTCCGGCAGGCATCTGATAATAACGGAATTCCATCTTCGGTTTTTTTCTCTTCTTTGCCATACAGTCACCTCATTTTCTGTTCTGTATTTTCACAATATGATTTTACCAGTTTTTTATATATTTTTCGATATTTTTGTACATTTTCCAATAAAAACATACAAAAATACCTGACAGACTACTTTTTATAATCTGTCAGGTATCCCTTTTCCATATCTGTTATTATCAATCTTTTTATTCACAGGCTCATGGCTGAACCCGAATAATTTTGACTGATAGCAGTTCTATACATACCTCTAGTGTGCCGACAAGTTGATTCTTGAAACAATCTTGCAGGATAAATTTTTTTATTTCAAGGCGGAGGAAGGAGGCGTAGCGGTGGCTACGGCGACCGACGACAACGCGGAAATAAGAAATTTAGACGCAAGATTGTTCTAGAAATCAACTTGTTGGTACACTAGTATCACTTTATTTTCTTCATGATTGTGGTTTTCTTCTGATTCCACACTGGATTGCATCTGTCGGACAGACTTTGCGGCATCTTCCACAACGGATACATTCCGGACTGTTGGAGTTTTCCACAGGGTCTACGATCATCTGGCAGGCTTTTGCACATTTTCCGCATTTTATACACTTATCCTTATCCACTCTGTATTTATACAGGGACACAGGATTAAATACGGAATAAAGTGCTCCCAAGGGACAGATATATTTACAAAACGGACGGTAGATTAAAATGGAAAGAATGATTGTTATGACAAGGATCACATTCTTCCATATGTACAGCCAGCCCAGTGCACTACGCATGGATTTATTCAGAAGTACCAGTGGCAGTCCGCCCTCCAGTGTTCCTGCCGGGCAGATAAGCTTACAGAAGTACGGTGCACCCTGTCCCATAATATCCACCAGAAACAATGGAAGCAGGATCACAAATACTGCAAAAATCACATATTTCAGCTTACGAAGCAGCTTGTCGCCTTTGAATGTGCGGATTTTCTTAGGAAACGGAATCTTATTCAGCAGATCCTGAATCAATCCGAAGGGACAGAGAAAACCGCAGATCAGCCTTCCCACCATAGCTCCGATGAAGATAAGAAATCCCACCACATAATAAGCCATTTTGAAATTCCAGCTCCCTATCACAGCCTGAAGAGAACCGATAGGACAGGCACCAACAGCACCGGGGCAGGAATAGCAGTTCAGGCCCGGAACACAGGCATTTTTCAATTTGCCTGTGTAAATTTTGCCTGTGACAAAGCCGGTAACATGACTGTTTGTAATGAACGCCCACAGTGCCTGGATTCCGTGGCGGGGCCACTCATTGATCTTCATATTTTTTGTGTTTTGTTTCTTATTACTTTTGTTATCGCTGTTCTTTTTGTTACTCATTTATCCTATTCCTACACATTCCATACAGATATTAATGGCTTTTGTAAACACCACTGCCAGCTCTCCGCGGAAAATCCCATATCCCATAAAGCAGACTCCCACAAGCATAAGAATCACAGCCGGCCATTTACTGTTCCATATTTTGCTGGTTTTTAATTTATTCATTTATTTTCCCTCTGTGACATTCTCCAACTCTTTTTCCACGATTTCTTTCCACTCGTCCAGACTGTGGCTTCCGGAGTAGGTCTCACCTACAATATTTCCGTTTTTGTCAACAAAGAAGGTTTCCGGGAAAGCAGAGATTCCATTGAGACGTCCGTTCATCATTCCGGAATCCGGGATCAGGAATGGATAGGATGCCTTTGTTTTCTCCTGAAGTACCTGAGCCTTTTTCACTGCTTCCTCATCCTGCTTTCCATCACTGCCTACTGTATCCAGTGTCACGCCTACTACTCCCACACCTTTATCCTTCATCTCCTGATAAAGTTTCTCCAGATCAGGAATCTCATTGACACATGGAGAACACCAGGTGGTGAAAATATTTACCATAGTCAGATCATATTTGCTAAAGATATCCTGTGTGTAAGTTTTTCCATCAACTCCTGTTGTTTCAAATTTACCTACATTTGTTCCTTCAGTCGCCTCTGTACTATCAGAAGTATCCTGTGGCTGGTCAAATGCAGAGAGCATCTGGAAAGGAGTCATTTCTGTAAGTGTTACCTCAATCCCCTCCACGTCCTTTAACAGATCTGCATCCGCATCCTTGTTTGTGCTGAGATAATATTTATATTTGCCATCACTGCTGGTGCCCAGTTCTTTATGCTCTGTGCAGCCGGTAATCCTATCCAGATCTTTCTGGGATTCCTCATCATACATTCCGATCACACCTACTCTGCTGAGACTTTTCAGCCAATCGTCATATCCGGTGCCCATCTTATCCACCTCTGCATCCTTCTGCTCATCTGTCAGGGTGCACCAGCTTGCTGTAGCATATGTGACTGCATCTGCATTGTCATTCCATCTCTCATCTGTAAACATGGAAATGTTCTTCTTCTCCATCTGCTCTTTCAGATCTTTGGAAATCCCTAATTTCATTCCAAGGAATGGATATTCATAAGTATCCTGTGCCGGCTGAGCAATCTCTGACGGTTTGAAAGATCCTGCGATCAAGCCCTCGGAAGCTGCCACACTGCCATCTTCTGCTGCCTGAGCATCCTTTCCATCCATCTGAACCGCACCTGCACCGGCTTCCTCTGCAGGCACTGAAAGAGTTTCCTCTGCATGTGCAGTTACAATACCTCCCATAGATGTCACGCTTAATACACCTGCTGCAAAAATCGCCATTAATCTCATTCTTCTGTTTTTCATTATAAGTAAGCTCCCTTCATTTTTTACTGTTATGATTTTTATATTACTTTTAAGCCAAGCCGATAAAAACATACACTTCTCTACCTGCTCCTAACCAAATAACTGCTTCACAGTTTAATTGGTTAATTCCTTATGTCTGTCCGCAGATTTGGATTTTGTCCCCGCATAACAGGCATCGTTTTATTGATATGCACACATTATAGCATCTGAGAAATAAAATCTGTGTTAAGAAAATAACTTTTTTCAAAATTTTATTTCATGGCCAGTCACAGACAAATCTGAAACTTGGTGACATGCTCTCGCCACTTAAATCTTACAGATTTTGAAGTGGGAGCTTCCTGCTCAATTGCCCTTCAGGGCAAAGCTAAAACAGGCTATCCCCGCGTGTCCCGCGGTTCTTTTTTTATCCGGTTACGGATCTTTTCTGTGCTATTATGCACATTTTTTATATATTCTTTTTCCTTCTTTCAGAATATTGACCGCCGCATTCACATCCCGGTCCATCCGGTTTCCACATTCGCATAGGTATATCCGTTCTGATAATGCCAGCTCTTTCTTCTTATGTCCGCATACGCTGCATATCTTACTGGATGCAAAATATCTGTCTACTTTTATCAGATATTTTCCACGTTCTTCCAGCTTATATCCAAGCATGGAAAGGAACTGACCGTATCCGTTATCCTGTATCCCTTTTCCGAAATGCAGGCCTCCGGCTATCCCCTTCAGGTTCAGATCCTCCACACATACTGCGTCATAGTCTTCTGCAAGGCTGTGGCTGAGCTTATGCTGGAAATCCTTCCTCTGGTTCTTTATCTTTTCATGATATAAAGCAACCTTTTTCTTCTGTTTCTGATAGTTACGGCTGCCCTTTTCACATCTGGAAAGTTTTCTCTGTTCCCGGGCAAGTTTTTTCTCTGCATTCCGGTAAAACATGGGATATCCGGCTCTTTCACCGGTAGAAAATACACACATCCCATGCATGGCAAAATCCATCCCCAGGAATTTTTCCGCCTGTCTTTTCTCCGCTGTTTGGTTTTCACAGTCGAACAGCAGGCTGGCAAAATATTTTCCGGACGGTTCCCTGCTCACAGTCACTGATTTCAGCTTCCATCCCTCCGGGATCATACGGTGGAGTTTTATTTTTACCGGCTGCATCTTTGGCAGTTTCAGGAACCTGTCCTGCAGACAGATATTCCCATTTACCATATTCGTTGTATAGGATTTCCGCGAATGTTTTTTTGATTTATAATGCGGAAATCCCACTCCCGGTTCCCGGAAAAATTTCCGGAAAGCCCCTTCCAGATTTAACTGTACATTCGCCAGCGCAAGAGAATCTACCTCTTTCAGCCATGGATATTCTTTTTTATATCCGGCCGGCGTATTTTTCAGCATCTTTTTTTCTTCCTGATAATAACGGATCTTATCCGCAAGCATCCGGTTATAAAGAAAACGACTGCAGCCGATCGTCTTCTCTATCTGGGTTATCTGTTCTTTATTTGGATAGATCCTTATTTTTACTGCCCGGTTTATCTTTCTCACCCTGACTCTCTATATACTGATGGATTGTTTCAACAGGTGCTATATTTCAAAGATTTCTTTTGTTCTCTCTGACATCTTATCGTCCAGCATCTTTCTGCCATATTTCATAACCAGAATCAAACAAAAACACTGAATGAGAATTATTATCTAAACTCATTATGTACACTCACTTATTGCTTATTTCGACCGTCCAAATTTCAAGAGCATATTGTTCTTTTTCTATTATAATATATTTATTGTATCAGAACAAGTGTTTTTGCGATTTTTTATGAATTTGAGCAGATATGCTCGAATGTGCAATTCATCCCATCACCTATAGGTGAGGGAATTCTTGCTACGGTTGTTAAATTTATATATTATATTTAATATTTCAAAATATTTAACAAAAATGAAAGTAATGACTTTACAAAACCATTATAACATGAATATTATAAAATATAAAGTAAAGTATATACTTTACTTTATATTTTACAGGGAATGAAAAAGAGGCTGCTTATTGCTATTTTGGGGTATTTTCTCCAGTCACCCTGAGGGGACATTTGATGTGATACTTATGGATATTATGATGCCTCTGATGGACGGATACGAAGCCACACGCCAAATCCGGAAGCTTGACAGGACGGATGCTTCTTCCATTCCCATCATCGCACTGACCGCCAATGCTTTTGCAGAAGATGTCCGCCACGCACTGGACTGTGGCATGAACGCACATCTGGCCAAGCCACTGGATGTGGAAAAAATGATCCATACGATTGCCCTGTCTCTGTAAAGAAATATTTTTCTGCAAATATTGCACAGTCACAGATTCTGTGCTATCATTCTAAAAAAACTTAAGGGGTAAAGTATATATTAAAGTATATATTTTACTCTCGGCATAACTATTATTTAACATTTTTATTTACAGGTAAAATACATGCAAAAAAGAGATAAAGGCTTTACCCTGGTTGAACTTATAGTCGTGGTCGCAATCCTGGCAATTCTTGTCGGACTCTTGGCACCTTCTTACACAAAATATGTGGAACGAAGCCGCGAATCAACAGATCTGGCAAATGTCCGCACTGAGTATGGTGAAATGATGGCAGATATAAATCTGGATGGCAAAGATCCCGAAAAGGCTAAGAGAACAGTTAAGCTGAAACAGAAAATAGATGACTGGCAGTCTGCAGAAACTATCACCATCGCCGGGATTTCCCATACTGTAGGTGACGAAGATACTGCCAATTGGAAAGGGATTCCAGTCGCCAATGGAACATGTGAGATTTCCCTTAATGATGATAACAGTGTGAGATTTACATGGTCAGGTGGAAATGAGAGTGGCGGGAAAAAATATCCGTTTAATATTGGCGAAGACCTACAGGCTCCTCTCCTCAAGAGTAATGTATTAAATTTACTGGATCCAAAGACTAACTATGAAATTGATTCTCGCTGTAAAAAGTCAACGAATGATATGGTTAATAAGGTCAAAGAAAAAATAGGAGATGATAGCTTACTACAACATGGTACCTGGGCATATCTGAAACGCCCCGGCACTCAAGACAGCTATCTGTTCTGGACTTCCGTCAATACTGATGACGTTGGAGCAGATAAGACTATCCCCGTGCTTATTAATAAAGGTAACAATTTCTATATTTCCGAAACAACAACTGCCACTCGCAATCCTGGCAATAAAACAAATGAATATGTCGCAATTTCAGATCACCTCGTATCCGGCAGTGACTTTCAGAATATTCTCAAAAAAGGACAAGAATATTCTACTTTAGAAGCCGCTTACAATGCATATGAAAAGTTACTTACCGAAGGTAAATATGTGGAATATAAGGATACTCTGCCGAAATCATAAAAAACTCCCTGCTCAGACCAGAAATAAAATATTTCCGGTCGGGCAGGGAATTTCTTTCTTCACTGATTATCATACCGCATCCTTATACACTCTCTGGATATGCATTGCCAGATATCCTGTCTCTGTTTCATTCAGCTTATGTCCAATACATCCTTCCAGGTTTTTACAGATGTCAGTGGCAACCTTATAAGCCTGGGGATACTGATCCAGCATATATTCATTCATGTCCAGATTCAGCTTCTCTCCTGTAGATGCACGCGCTACCATATACTTCATATGGTTCATCAGACGATTATAGGACAGTGACAGTACATCGATTGGTTTACCTGTTGCTTTCTCGATCATATCTATACACTCTCTCACTGCTCTTGCAGTCTGCATGGCAACAGATACCTTCTCGTCACCAATTGCAGAATGAATATGCAATGCCACATATCCAACCTCATGATCATCAATCTCTATCTGAAGTCTTTCTCTCAGAATTGTTTTCAGTGTTTCCGCAACTTTAAATTCACTGTAGAAAAGAACCTTGATATCCTCTGTCAGCGGATTGCTGATCTGCTCATTTCTGCGGATTCTTGCGACTGCAAAAGAAATATGGTCAGCAAGTGGAAAAAGAATCCCTCTGTCTATGGAATCTCCAAACACTTTCTGTGACTCTGTCAGAATTGCATCTGCAATCTCCAGATACTCCGGCTCTATTCCCTTTACCAGTTCCTTCGCAGATCCACGCTCTGTCTCCTGTTCCAGACGATATGTAGTGCATCCCTCCGGCTTATCAAAACGCTGGCTGACCTTTTTTCCAAAGCCAACACTTTTGATTTCCAGATCCCCCCTGCAAAAAGGTCATCCTTTTCAATTCACGTGCGTAAAAAAACAGTCAGATAATCAAGATGTCATCTCTTTTGATCATCCAACTGTTTTTTGATAACAATATTATTCCAGTGTCTCCACCGCAAACAACGGTTCACCGGCCTTAATCTCACCGTTTGCCAGAAGTCTGATCCTCTGGTTGTCTTCCGGTTCAGTATCAAGGATAGGGGAAGTGATAGACGGAGCATTAGCAGTTAAGAACTCCAAATCCAGTTTCATCATCGGATCACCTTTTTTCACTTTCTGACCCTCTGTTACCAGGATTTCGAAGCCTTTTCCTTCTAGTTTTACAGTGTCGATTCCCATATGAAGAAGCATAGGGATACCGGAATCTGTCTGGAAACCTATAGCATGTTTTGTATCAAAAATAAACTCAACTTCACCGTCTGCAGGTGCATATACAGTACCTTCTGTTGGTGTCACCACTGCACCGTCACCCATCATTTTTCCTGCAAATCCTTCATCCGGTGCAGTAGAAAGATCTGCTGCGATTCCGTCTACAGGGCTGTAAATGATTGCTGTTTTTCTGATCTTTTCTTCTTTTACAGGTGCCAAGGACTGTGCTGTACCTGCATTTTTGTCCTCAACCTCTGCACTGTTCTGTCCATCTGCATTTCCTGCTGCAGCATTTTCCTGTACCTGTACATTATCCGGTGTCTCATCTGCGAATTCGTTGGGAGCAGTCTCCAGATATTCTTCCAGCTTCGCCTTGATAACAGTTACATGAGGTCCATAGATAACCTGTACGCCCTGTCCTTTTTTTACGATTCCTCTGGAATCTGTCTGTTTCAGAAGTTCATCATGAACTTTCTCAGGCTCTGCAACTGTGATACGAAGTCTGGTCGCACAACAGTCAACATCTACGATATTTTTCTTTCCGCCAAGGCCTCTGGTGATCAGTTCACTTACCGGATCACCGGAGGTTGCTGCAGCTGCACCGGCTGTCTTTCCGGCTTCTTTTCTTGCATTTACATCAGCTTTTGTATAAAGCTTTGTCTCTGTATCATCATCTTCACGTCCCGGAGTCTTGAAATTAAATTTCCTGATCATAAATGTAAAGATCACATAATACAGGATAAAGTAAATAATACCAACCGGAATGATCCTCAGCCAGCTTGTTTTTGCATTTCCCTGCAGAATGCCAAAGAGGAACAGGTCAAGGAAACCTCCTGAGAAAGTAAGTCCTACTGCAATATTCAGCATATGTGCGATCATATAAGCCGCACCTGCCAGGATCACCTGAACTACGAACAATGCCGGAGCTACAAACAGGAATGAGAATTCCAGCGGTTCAGTGATACCAGTAAACATACATGCCAGCGCTGCGGAAAGAAGAAGTCCGCCTGCCGCTTTTTTCTTCTCAGGTTTTGCACAGCGATACATAGCCAGCGCTGCTCCCGGAAGACCAAAAATCATAAAGATAAACTCACCAGAGAAATATCTGGTTGCATCCGCACTGAAATGTGCTATATTTGCAGAATCAGCAAGCTGTGCAAAGAAGATATTCTGTCCGCCCTGCACCACCTGTCCTGCAACTTCCATAGTTCCGCCCACTGCTGTCTGCCAGAATGGCATATAAAATACATGATGCAGCCCAAAGGGGATCAGTGCTCGTTTAATAATACCAAAAATCAGAGTTCCCAGATATCCACTGCCTGTTACCAGACCGCCCAGAGCATAAATACCGTTCTGAACTGCCGGCCATACAAAATACATCAGGATTCCCACAAACATATATACGATCGTGGAAATGATCGGTATAAATCTTGAGCCGCCAAAGAATGACAGCGCATTCGGAAGCACAATTTTGTGGAAACGGTTATGAAGTGCCGCAACACCAAGACCTACGATAATACCGCCGAATACACCCATCTGCAGAGACTGGATCCCGCATACAGAAGTAATGGTTCCTTCCAGTACATCTGCTGCTATCTGACCGTCTGCTGTGATTTCATTGTTGATAAGAAGCATGGCACTGACAGCCACATTCATAACGAAATATGCAATCAGCGCAGAAAGAGCAGCAACCTCTTTCTCTTTCTTTGTCATACCAATGGCAACACCAACAGCAAAGATCAGCGGCAGATTGTCAAATACAGCACTTCCAACCTTGTTCATAATGATCAGAAGAGAATTAAGTAATGTTCCACTTCCCAGGATCTTCTGCAATCCATAGGTAGCGATGGTTGTTTCATTTGTAAAGGAACTGCCGATACCAAGTAGCAAACCTGCAACAGGGAGAATTGCGATCGGAAGCATAAAAGATCTTCCCACACGCTGCAAAACTCCAAAAATCTTGTCTTTCATGTTCTTTTGTCTCCTTTTCCTTATTCGTGCGAATAAACCGTCTTGTTTCCGGGAGATTAAAACCTTCTGACATATGATTATTCCGCGTTTTACCACAAAGAATACATCAAAAAAAGGCACTAACCCCCATAAACATTAAAAAATAACATTTATGACCGGTTAATGCCTGCCTGTCCAGTAACACACCAAATCTGTGCTATACTATAAAAGATTATTTATTCCCTGTCAAGATACTCAGGAAAATTTTTTACAAAATATTTTTGCATTTCATGAATCGATCTCTGTAATGACCATTTATTATTTTTCAAAGCCGCAACATTCTCTGCATCCTTCTGATCTGATAGAAATTTATTGATTTCCCACTGCTGCAGGCTGCACGTTCAACTTGATCACTCTGTCTTCCCATTTTAATCCATTCAGATCTACAGAAATGTACACCCATTCATCGCTGAGTTTAAGCTCTTTTCAGAGGGATTTTATCTGTTTCTCTCTTCCAGATATTCCAGACATTCATTCACACCTTTAATACCAAGTTCCTTGCACACTTTATCCTGAATTTCCACCAGACATTCCAAAAGAAGAGGATTAAACATTCCGCATTCTCCATTCAGGATCATTTCCATTGCCTTCTCATGAGAATATGCTTTCTTATATACCCGGTCACTTACCAGGGCATCATACACATCTGCCAGTGATACCACCTGGGCAGATATAGGGATTTCTTCTCCCTTCAGGCCATCCGGATATCCTTTTCCATCATAACGTTCATGATGCCAGCGGCATATTTCATAGGCATATTTCATCATCTCTTCATCATGATACATTTCCAGCCTGTCAAGCATCCGGGCACCTATGATCGTGTGCTGCTTCATGGCTTCAAATTCTTCCTTTGTAAGCTTTCCGGGTTTATTCAGAATTTTTTCGTCAATTCCAATCTTACCGATATCATGAAGTGCGGAAGCTGTGGCGATCATATGCTGCTGAGACCAGGAAAGATCGTAATTCTCTGATTTTCGCATCAATTTCTCCAGCAAAAGCTGAGTCAGAATATTAATATGCAACACATGAAGCCCGCTTTCACCATTTCGGAACTCTACAATCTGACTGAGAATCCCGGTCATCATACGGTTGTTTTTCTCTTTCTCATAAATCTGATCTGTTACCAGATGGATCAGACGCCTTTGCTTGGCATAAAGCTTGATCATATTGATAACCCGCTGATATACCACCTTAGCATCAAATGGTCTGCTTATATAATCTGAAGCCCCCAGTTCGTAGGCACGGCGGATATAACTCTCTGATCCTTCACTGGAAATCATGATCACCGGTATATCCTCGATCCATTTATCTCTGTTCATATAGGCGAGTACTTCAAATCCATCCATTTTGGGCATAATAATATCTAACAGGACCAATGAGATTTCAGTTCCATACTGCTCTAACATCTTCAGAGCCTCTTCCCCGTCACAGGCCTCCAGTATCCGGTATTCTTTTCCCAGAATTTCCTTAAGTATCTCTCGGTTCATTTCAGAATCATCAACAACCAGAAGCTGGGGCAGGTTCCTTTTTTCCATCTTGTCTGTATTTTGCTTCTGCTCCCACCGGGTCACTACTATATTTTTATGTCCCTTGGCCATATACATAAGTCGGTCTGCTTTGGTGAGTGCTTCCTCCAATCTGCCATGGGTAAACATAGCTCCACCAATGCTCACTGAAAGCTTCAGACGATTAAAACCCGGAATATGCGTCGCATGGATCTTCTCCTGGATCATACGGAGCTTCTGTGAAAAGACTTCCTTCTCAATTCCGGGCAGGATCAGCAGAAATTCATCTCCTCCATAGCGCACCAGAATATCCGTACGACGGATATAATGCCGAATTACATTCACTACGGTTGTCAGTACCAGGTCTCCTCCATCATGACCATAAGTGTCATTGAACAATTTGAAATCATCCAGATCGATAACTGCAACTCCGGCATTCAAAGACATATTTTTGACTTTTTCCTCAAAATATCTGCGATTATACGCCCCTGTCAGCACATCCCTATACAGCTTTTCGCTATATACAGTCAGCTTTTCCGTCAGTTTTTCATATCCTTCCTCATCAGTCAGTGTGTTTTCGTCCAGCTTTTTCAGCATTTCCATTACATAAGGCTCACTGTCAATCTCCAGATACCTTGCAAATACCTGATACATATCAGAATCGAGAAATTCAATTTTGGATGTCTGTTTCTTCTCCTCCAGTGCTTTAAGGGAAATACAATTCTCACATCTTTTATCTTTATTCCAGAAAGCATAACACTGGCAAAGATTTTCTCTTCCTGCAAGCTTACGTTCCATTCCGGCAGCCTGCAGATCACTCCCTTTCAGGAGACGGACTACATCAAAAATCTCCCGAAGCACCTCCATTTTATTCTCTGCTTCCTGCATCGTCATTTGTTTCCACTCAATCATTATTCCCAGCCTCTCACGAACAACAGCTTTTTTCTGCAATATAAACTTGTATCATTATACCACTTACTCATCATGCAGTACAACAATAATATTTTTTCCTAATTTCTTAATTTCATAAAGGGAGCGCCTCAAAAACAGTTCTTGAGGGGTGCGACCCCAATATCACGACCCCGCCAGTAATGGAAGAAATTCTCACCACATTTCTTGTCTCTGTTATAGCAGGCGTAGTTAGCTACTACATATGCAAATGGCTGGACAGCAGACGATAGACAGCAACAGTCTAAACGGAATAGTTCACCGTAACAAACAAGGAAGCCCCCAGAGCTGGCATCCCGACAGGGGCGTCCCCAACCGATGAGAAATCAGCAACATCTCAAATTTCAGGTATTGAGGATTATTATCTGCCATGTTAAAATGATGATATAAAAATTCATTTTCATTATCTCCAATATCAAAGGAAAGAAGGTGTTTTTTTCGCAATGAGTAATGCAAGAGAAACATTAGATTTTGAACAAAAGCATAAAGAAGATTTACAACGCCTTAGGGGTTTCCGTCTTTTAGATGATGATTTCATGAGCAAAGTTTTTGAAGATAAGGAAGGAGTTTTGACTATGTGCAGAGAAATGGAAAATATGAGAAAGGCTGAACGCATTGAAATTGCTAAGCGTATGTTGGTTTCCGGTAAACTCACCTATGAAGACATTGCCGCTTTTACAGACCTAACCTTAGAAGAAATCAAGGCTCTGGCCGTGCAAAAAACTGCATAACAAAAATGGCTCTCTACAACACGACTTATTTAGTATATGGGTATGTTGTAGGGAGTTTCTTATCTTACAATACCAGATATCATAGCAGAAAAGCCATCATATTACACTACGCCTTATTTGAAGCACTTACCAAATAATGGCCGGCGTGTCAACCAGGGAATGAAGAAAGCCGCAGGCTGGGTGGACCAGTCTGTGACTTTTTTAGAGAAATTTTATTTAGTCTCAGTCCGTTTACATTGCAGAAGCGCTTCCAGTTCAGCAACTCTTTTAAGTGCTTCAGCAGTCTCTTTCTGTGCTTCTATTTTTTCTTTTTCAGCAGAATCCGCTCTCTGACGTTCCTTCTCTGTATTCTTGCGTTCATCTTCCTGACCTTTTTCATACATGATCGTATCTCTCTCAAATCCCTTCATATAGCTTAAAGACACCTCCCCGTCCCGCTTTACAATATCCACCATCTTCTGGATATCTTTCAGTGTATCATTTACTGCATTTGTCTGAGTTGTGTTCTCCATATAGTTCAGGAACTGCCGGAGTTCTTCGGATATGTCATTACACTTTGTACCCTTGGTATACAATACGGTTGTCTGAGCACCATCATCGTATGGCATTTCCGGTTCTTCCACGCACATATTTCGTATCGTATATTTCACTCTGTCATAACCAAAAGGATCATAATTACAGATAAAGATCACGTATACTCTCTTTAACTTTCCAAAATCCTCTCCTGATTTCAGGCTGCGGCTGTCTATGATAGCATGATAAAAGCGGATCCTCTGTGGAAATGCGGCAATATACTTTGCTTTATCGTTCTTATCCGGCTCCAGGTCATAGATGGATGCATCCTCTGACGCATCTATCTCAGCACTGTCATCGCTTTCTACATAAACATCCAGCCGGGCTCCACGCAGATCCGTATTCAATCCTCCATAGGATTTCTGTGCGATCACTTTCAGATTTCGAAACTCCTTGTTAAACAGAAGTTTCAGAATCTTTCGTGTAAACTTCTCTCCCATTTCAGGATATGTCATCATGGCATTGAAGAGAAAATCATCCAGCAGGTTTAGCTCTTCCAGTTTTTTTCTTTCATTCTGCATCTGCATGCTCCTTTCCTTATGATGGAGGAAGCAGCATCGTTTCTACAGAATTTATATGTGCCGTTGTACTGTTTCCACCATATTTATTTCAGTTTCATATGTGGAATCAGATTGACCGAACGGCCTTAGAACTTTCCCAGATATGTGATTTTAGTGTAGCAAATGATGGCCGGTGTGTCAACCAGGGAATGAAGAAAGCCACAGACTGGGTGGGTGCCAGTCTGTGGCTCAGTTAGATTTTTATACTTTCTTTAGAGAACTTTTAAAACAAATTTCGTTTCTTTATTTTTCTGACATTAAGTGCGCCCCTAACTGCCTTCCAACCGCCTCTTACCTATATACTTCTACTGTTTTTTCTCCTTTGAAAAGAATATGTCCTTTATTAAACCCTCCCTGCAGCATACCTGGAACTTCCTGAGTTGTTGCCATAATATTATATTTTAGTTCTTTACCTTGTGCAATTACCCAATCTGGAGTTTCAACTTTCCAAGGAAAAGTCTGATAACTAGGACCACTAATAACAACACCAGTATTATAATTTTCAATTCTAATATTTTCTGAAGAAAATCTATCATCTCCCACAACTTCAAGGTTTGATAAATAACTTACAACAGCATCAGACTCTATATTATATGTCTGTCCCTCTTGAACAATATTGGGAGGACTTGTAATTATTAATTTTTGTTGTACTACTTTAATATTCCTCGTTGCTCTATATATAGTAATATTGTTAGGATTTTGATTTTTCCAAACCTTTAACTCAGCTCCTAATACAAATCCTTTCTCATTTGATCCAACAATCAATTTATCATACGCCGATTCACATGGCTCTACTCTAGTATCAGAATCTGATCCCGGTTCTACTATCTTATATTTAATACTACAATTTTCATCATTGCTATAATCAGGACCTTTATTAATATATATTAGGGCAGTATTAGCTGACATATATCCACAAGAGTATTCTCCACCAGCAGATAAGCTATCTGCATTTCCTAAAAATACAATTTCCGCAGTCGGTGTTACTGTCGGTGTCGGCGTTGCTGTTACCGTTGGTGTCGGCGTTGCTGTTACCGTTGGTGTCGGCGTTGCTGTTACTGTTGGTGTCGGTGTTGCTGTTGCTGCTGGTGTCGGTGTTTTAGTCGGTGACGGCGGTACATCTATTGAATCAAAAACACTTATTTGATTTCTCAGACTAATACTGTGCTGAGTTTGGATTTCTTTTGTACCGATTTTTGACGTTAATACAAAACGTACAATATTTCCAGATTGAACTTTGGTCAGATCTGCACGAAAATCTGTTACCCCTGATGCAAGCAGATTATTATTGTCTGATGCCGGGATTTCCTGCCATCTTCCACCTTCATATTGATAATCATGATATGTAATCTCTTCACTCTCTTTATTCCATTGAATCAGGGACATAGTATCCCCAGGACTGGACAGAATTTCAGTGTTGCCAGAAGAAAAAATAGAGTTACTGCTATTTTGTAAGTTAGCAGCTCCTACTCCATTGTTTCGGACAAATATATTTTCTGCACTTTCGCCTTGAACACTGAAAATATCATTATTCGCTACCATGTGTACAGGTTCATCTGACAAAGCCATTGTCTGAGTACTGTTCGTATCTTCTTTTGTAGAATATACTGCAAAAATCTTACCTCCTGTACTTGGAATCGAAGAGTCAATATCATCGTAATTAATAGGAGAATTCTCTCCATATCCATAATAAAAACCACGATTAGTATTGATGATCATATCCTCAATTTTATCGAACGTATTCTGCGTTTCCATCTGAACTTCAGCGCTGTTGGAAGTGCCTCGGAATATATTTGAACCTGTAATCATAAATTTCAGTACAACACCGGAAAAAATGGCAATAATAGCCACAGTTACAATCATTTCTATTAATGTAAATCCCCGATTGTTCTTTCCATTTCTGCCTGGTTGGCTCATTTACACTTACCTCCACTTATATCCCTAAAATACATTTTCAAAGAAAACCTCATTGATATTTTTTATCTGATTTATCAATTTGTTTCTCCTGCTGTTATTTTGTACTTTCCAGTATCTTGCATCAACGTAATCGTTCTGGTACGTGAACCACCTTTTACAACTATCTTACTGCAAAATTTATCTGAACCTAACTGCATATCTGACAAATACGAATTATTTCCATGTGGCTTTTCAACTACTTTTAAAACAGAAAATGTTTCCCAACCAGTAGTCTGCATAAGCGGTAAAAAGGCTCCTGTTGCACGATTATAGGTAATCACAATAGCATTTGAATCGCTTTCTCCCCTACTGGCATCCAGAAATTTTTCCTGTCCACCTACAAAATAGGAAATAATGGTTTTTGCAGATGCAATTTTCTTTTCATTCTGGTCAACCTTTATAATGTCTTCGCCATTAACTTCTACTTTTCCTCTATCCAGAATATAACTGATATAATAGCCATCATTGGAACGATATTCCAGTTTCATAGCTCCCACCAGTCGGCTGGAAGCTTCTATTTTAGTCTGGTTCAGGGCTGCCCCAATGGAATTAGTTGCTTTTTGTACACGAAAACCCAGAATAGAATTCAGGGACGGAACAATAATCACCAGGAGCAGTGTAAAAATAGAAAGTACGACCATTAATTCAACAAGTGTAAAACCACCATTTCTTTTTTTCAAGCCCTGTCCCTCCTTCATAATAAGCCATTTTTAATCATCCTATTGTTTTTTCCAGTTCTGATAAAATACATAATCAGAAAGATCCAGTACATCTGATGAAGCTTTTCCAGTGGTATCATTATCTGAAGTGCTATTGCCTCGTATATAGTTATCTCCATCCCAGAAGAAATCCTGTGGCTTCAAATCAGAATTTTCTCCCATCTGCATCTGAAATACATTTGCTGCTTCAATCGGTGAAGCCTGCAATGATGAACCAGAATTCAAAGTAATGCTGCCTTTTGCCATAATAATTCCCTGAAACTGTACATTTTTTTCAATTTCTACATCACCGGTGCAGATTACTAAACGTAAATCTTTTTGTAAATCAGATGTAATTTTCAATGTATTTTTACCTTGATTATTACACATAATAACCTTCGGCATTTCTCCTGATTCAGCCGATGGATAAACACATTTTTCACCATCATCTGTATTCGGATAATTTTGTTCCAAAAAAGCTGTCATTTTCGGTTCATTGACCAGATTATCAAACACACTGCGATCATATGCAGCTTCATTATGTGATCCGCTCGGTGAATCAGGATCAGGTTTCTTACTGTTCAGATATGTCTCATCCCAGTTTGTTACCATTTTTCGGTTTAATGCATACCACATCAAGCGATATACTACTGACTTATTTTTTAGACCATCAGAAGTATTACTTTCCACAGGCGCATACAGTTTTCCCTTATGAACTTTATCCTTAGTTTCATACGACAAAACATTACCATTCGTAATATATCTTACATAAGCTTCTTCATCATTTACCTTTATTCCAGAATTAATATCATTGAAATAAAATGAAAAATAGTCATCCATTTTTGTTTTCATGTCACCATTATTCTGATAATAAAACTGCATATATCTGGAAGCATTAGTGTCATTTGTATTTACAGAATCTGTTGCAAAATTCAGATAGAAATAAGCATAAGTTCCACTTCCTGAAGCAGGATAAAATACTTTCTGTACAGGATCAGTTTGATTAAATTCAATACCCAACCCTGCTAAATCTCGCAGAGTCTTACCTCCCCATGCCTGAACCGGTTCATCCCATTTTACAGGAACATGTTCGTCTGTTAAAATGCTTATAGTATCTTTATTTTCATCCGTTACTTCAATGGGATTAGTAAATCCGTCAACATCAAATTCGTTTCCCAGAATTTCAGAAGGAGCAAGATATGCAAGCTGAGATCCCTTTACCGTAACACTTTCTCCGGTGACCACATCACTATTAGTCCCATTATCACTACTATATTTAGAAGTTGATATGTAGCTTTTGCCAGACAATTCCATTTTCTGAACTTTTGAAAGATCCAATGTAGCATTTTTACCATTAATAACAATTGAGCTGCTTAAATCTGATGTAGAATAAGAATCCTGCTGTGTTTTATCAGTATATTGCTCATAACATCCAAGACTTTCATATTCTGGATTTGTTTTAAGTTCCTTTGCAGATGCCTCAGAACCATATCCGTAATAATTTCCCTCAATATCTACATATGCGTTACTTCCAGAAGCAATAGTAAGATCATCTGCTACATAACTTGTTCCCAGAAGTTTCACATTTGCCTGTTTATCCAAAGAAGAACCTATCGTAATTCCTCTTGTCCAAAAACCAACTTTTGAATTAATTGTCAGTGAACTGTGATCTACATTTATTTCTGCCCTGCTTACAAATTTTTCTCCTGATTCCACATTAAGTTGTGCACCATTCTTAATCCAGATACTGGTCTTATGACCGTAATCAGCCTTTGAATTACCATACCTGTTGTTAATCTGTCTGCAAAGAGAATCATCCTGAATCAACCCAGCATAAATATTGCCCCTTAAAGTAATAACATTGCTATCATTATCAGTGTTGATGTTATCTGGCGATTCACATACAATGCCTCCATTTGCAACCACAACCATACTCATAAGGTCTGGTAATGTCGAGGAAGTAGGAAACTTTGCTTTCGGGGTACCCAGGCTGATGTCGGTTTTTATGATCGATGCTCTGCCTTTAGGATCAACATAAATCACCTTAAGATTTTTTAATATAATACCATTGTTTTTATCATCTACATATTCTACATCAGGATTATCACTTACTACTATAAGCGTTTCCTTTGATTCAT
>OKVB01000160.1_pt1 | contig 45424 bp, 34 predicted proteins | sample 1606651 | NCBI WGS metagenome assembly OKVB01 (sample SAMEA3882518, study PRJEB24775) | human gut metagenome | biome: human-associated habitat; feature: intestine environment; material: feces | place: Netherlands | collected 2009/2010 | reverse complement strand
CCAAATTGTTGCTGACCGATGACCGCTTTGCAGAAATCTCGACCGATGCCAAACTGCTGTACGGACTGCTACTTGATCGCATGGAGTTGTCCTATCGAAACGGTTGGGTAGACGACCAAAATCGTGTCTTTATCATTTTTACGGTAGAAGAAGTCATGGAAACCCTGCGCTGTCGCTCTGAAAAGGCGGTGCGCTTATTCGCAGAATTGGACAGCAAAAAAGGTATTGGTTTGATTGAACGAAAGCGGCAAGGACTTGGAAAACCGGCTATCATTTATGTGAAAAACTTTGCCGGCGATATATCCTAAATAAATCGAAAGTCCAGACTTTCGATTTTCGAAAATCATAGATGTGGCCGGAGTCTGCGCTTCTGTGACTTTCGATTTTCGAAAGTCTTGATTTTCGGTTTTCGAATTTCTTGACTTTCGAAAATCGAAATCTAATAAGACTGAGATATAGCAAGACTGAGAATAGAAAGAATACTACCCGAAAAAAGAATAACTGTAAGAAGCAACAGCTTTGTTAGAACAGGGGCCGCAAGGCTCCTTTTTTGTTGGAGGAGGTGTCCCATTGAAAACAATCGCACTGGCAAATCAGAAGGGCGGCGTGGGTAAGACCACCACAGCCGCCAGCCTCGGCATTGGTCTTTCTCGGCAAGGTAAAAAAGTTCTGCTGATCGATGCCGATGCACAGGGCAATCTCACGCAGATGTTGGGCTGGCCGCAGCCCGACGAATTATCCCCCACGCTCTCCACCCTGATGGAGAAGATCATCGCGGAGCAGCCCATCGCCCCCGGCGAGGGTATTCTGCACCACTCATCCGGCGTCCACCTTGTCCCCGCGAATATCGAACTGTCGGCACTGGAGGTCACGCTGGTCAACACCATGAGCCGTGAAACGGTGCTGCGGCAATATTTGTCCACGGTGGCAGACCGCTACGATTACGCGCTCATCGACTGTATGCCATCCCTCGGTATGCTGACCATCAATGCCCTGACTGCGGCGGACAGCGTGATTATCCCTGTGCAGGCGCAGTATCTTCCAGCCAAAGGGCTGGAACAGCTTTTGCGAACCATCACCCGCGTCAAGCGGCAGCTCAACCCGAAGCTGGAGGTGGACGGCATTGTGCTGACGATGGTGGACAGCCGTACCACACTGGCGCGGGAGATCAACGCTCTCATCCGCAAAACCTATGGCGGTCATGTGTTCGCAAGCGAAATCCCCCGGTCCATCAAGGCGGCAGAGATCAGTGTGGAAAACAAAAGCATTTACGACCATGACCGCAGCGGCAAGGCGGCGCTGGCGTATGAAAATCTGACGAGGGAGGTGTTGAGCCTTGGCAAGCAAATTAAGCGGCATCGAACTGACCCGGTACGATGACCTGTTCAAAACGGACGCGGAGCGAGAAGCTGACCGGCAGGAGCGGATTCAGATCGTTCCCGAAGCAGAGGTTTTCCCATACTCCCGCCAGCCATACACCATTGACCGCCCCACGCCAGACTTGGTGCGCCTTATGGACAGCATTGAGCATATCGGGATTGCCGAGCCGTTAATTGTCCGCCCCCGTGATGCTGGCGGATATGAGATCATTTCCGGCCACCGGCGCGATTACTGCGCGAAGGCCGTGGGATTGGATACCCGCCCCGTCATCGTCCGCAATTACAGCGACGAGGAAGCGGACATTTTGGTCGTGGATTACAACATCAACCGCGAGGACTTACTGCCCAGCGAGAAAGCCAAAGCCTACAAGCTAAAGCTGGACGCCATGAAACGGCAGGGCCAGAAGCGAGTCGGCACTTCTCCCCAAAATGGGGAGAAGTTGAAAGAAAACTACTCTGTAAGTATTCTTGGTGAACAAGTCAAGGAAAGTGCAACGCAAATTCAACGGTATGTTCGTTTGAATTTGCTTATTCCTCCGCTTGTTGAGGCCGTAGATAAAGGCTTTTTGAAACTTGCTCCCGCAGCGGATTTCCTCTCCCACCTGTCCGAAAAAGAACAGACCTACCTCCTGTTGGTCATGGAGCGCGATGAGGTATCCCCATCGTTGGGACAGGCTCAGCGGCTCAAGCAGCTCAGCAGTGAGGGCAAGCTGGAAAACAACATCATCGACCTCATCATGCGGGAGGAAAAACCGCTGGAGCGCAAGGTCACCATCCGCAACGACCGTCTGCAAAAATACTTCCCCGCCAGCTACACCCCGAAGCAGATGGAGGATGTCATCATCAAGCTGCTGGAAGGTTGGCACCGCAAGCGGCAACAGGAGCAGGTGCGATGAGGAACGAACCGATGCGCAGGAATGACCTGCCGAAAACCTGTTTTTCCATTCTGCCGTCCAGCGGGCAGCTTATTATCATCCGGTGCGGTGAGCGCGGCTATTATCCCTCCGAGTGGGACACCGGGAAACGCGAAGAAAACCGCGAGATCGCCAGCAGCCACAATGCGCGGCGCGGCATTACAGACATTCAGGAGGCCGCCATGCTGGCAGGCTCCATATTCGGCTGGAACACACCGGGCGCGAACCCGCAATGGTATCTGGACAACGCCAAATATATAAACTCCAACATCGTCCAAGGCCATATCAAAGACCCAATCATGAGCGTCTACTATCCCATCAACAGCTTTCTGCTGCGTTATGAGATTATGGGCAAGCAGCACTTTTATCTGCCCATGGACAAACTGCCGCAAGAGCTGATGGGCCAAAGGTCGCAGTTCATCATGCTGTCGGATCTGGTGTGCGGGCTTCCGGTCATGCCGGTGACAGCGACCTTTGCACAAAACGGGAGCTGCACCATCCAGTTAGAACAAGGCAGCTATGTAGTGGGTAAAATGGTCAATCAGGAATACCGTATTACAGCTCGCATTCGCGTCGGCAGCGCCGAGTTTGTCATGGGCGAATGTGAAAAAGCCCCTGCCCCCTTTGTCACATGGCAGCGCAACTGTAAAAATGATGGCGACGGCCCGCCCAACTTCTTTTGGGGGCATTACTGCTCTGACCGTGCTTCTTGCATCGAGGACTTCTGTGAACGGGCCGGAAATGAGTACAAAAAGCAGAGAGATTATATAACGCAGCAAGAACACCAGCACACCGCGCTGAAGAAAGAACAAGGTGAGGCCAGATGACGAACTATCAGAAACGAAAAGAAAAGAATGACGAATATCGCAGCAAAATCATGAGATTTACTTTCCAGCTTTCCCTTGGCGATGGAGAAGTCCGAGATTGGTTTGAACAGCAGCCCGAAAAGGGCGCGTATCTCAAAGACCTTATCTTGCGGGATAAAGCGGAGCGGCTTGGGTACAGGGAGCAGAAAAGCGCAGAACCCGACAAAGCCGGTGACTACGAGATCATACAGTCCATTCGTATGGGTGGGCGCGTTCTGCTTATGGGGTTCAATCCAAAGGACGAAACCTATATGACCTGCTATCAGCAGTACAATTTTCTCGGAGAAACAATGTATCCCGAAGCACTTGCCTGTAAGAGTTATCTGGAAATTGCAGAAACCTTTTTGAATCGCTTGCAGGCACAGGTCGAAAAAGTCAAAGCATTCCGTGCGGCCCGAAATGTCCCCTATGCCGTTTTAGGCGTGGACGATTGCCTTCCTCCGTCAGAGGGATCTCTGCAAGGAAAGCTGATCGTTCTCCGCCCCACCAGCCTTGCACCGGAATACCGCACGGCAGACTGTCAACTCGGCTTCGCGCTGAGTGGATTTGGCTGCACACCCGGCGCACGCGGGCGTGCGGTTTACTTCGAGGAATTGTATTCCGGTGAACGATGCCGGTGGGACGCTTCCGACATTCTTGGTGTAGCCAATCCAGAAAAGATACCGGATTGGGCGAAAGAAAAGCTGAGAGAATATGAAAAAAAGCGTACTGAGCCAAAAAAAGATAGAGGTGAAGCCAGATGACAGACCGAGAACCCGTAAATATCATGGGCGTTATCGCCTTTCCAAACCCTAACAAGGATGAGCGCGTGATCCGCTTCATCGACAGTGAATATCATACACTTTTTACCATCAAGGACGGGGAAAGCATCGTCATTACCCGCTTTGACGGTGAAAAGATGGTTTTCCCTTGCAAGTACATTGACGATTGCCATGTCTGCATCGGTAATTCTGCCTATCATATCTGCAAGTTTGCAGAAATGCAGGAACGCAGCGGCAATACCTATGTTCCCAGAACGCCGAAAATCAGCGCCGAGATCGGCACCTATGAAATCTACCAAATCCCTGCAATCGCTGATGTAGACTACTGTTTCCGGCCTTATGCAGAGGCAAAGGGAAAACTCCAGAACGCTGATTATCAGCGTTCTTACGCTGGTATGTACGCAAAGGGAAATTCGCTGGAGGATCTGTGGGCAAAGCACAATAGAGATTCCCGCCCCTTTGCCCATCGGATGCGTTCCATGTCCGTAAGCGACATCGTGGTACTGACGCAGGGTGGAAAGAAAACTGCCTACTACGCAGATACCATCGGTTTCAAGGAGGTCCCGGAGTTTTTGGCACAACAGAGAGTGCAAAAGAAACACAAAGAACGAGGTGAAGCCAGATGAACTATGACGCGCAGAAGGTGACCTACCAGGAGGTCACGATTTTTGACCGACCGGCATTGTTTACGGAATGCCGCATTGACCGAACCACCGTGCCGGAGGGCGTATATCGCTACGAGCTGCGCCATGGGGATGCAGATTGGGGTGAGCCGATAGAACTGTCACGGAGTCTCATGGTCAACTTCTATGGCACCGTTCTCACCCGTGAGCCATTCCAGCTTCCCATTGATGGGTGGATTCCGCTGGAGAGCGACAGCCTTTCCTTTCAGGACAGCGGATGCCGTACCCTTGCGGAATTTCAGGAGAAATATCCCGCCAGCGATAAGGATGTCATTGACTTTTACAGCGTCAATGAGCCTGCGCTGCACGCTCTCTATTTCTCCCGCAGTGAGGAACAGGACAAGTCTGCGGGCTGTGTGGGACACCTGCGTGGTGATTTTGGCAGCGGCAAGCAGTTTTACACAACATGGTGGCCCCACCAGCAGGATGCGCTGAACACGCCGGAGTTTAAGGCCGACATTGACCGTACCGTAAACTGGCTGCGGGAGCAGCCGGGCTCTCCGCTGCGGGACTTTGACAGCATGAAACGCTACTGCAACCGGTATGAGCAGATCTGCGCCATCAAGGGTGCGTTGCTTCCCTCTTGCGGATTCATGGCGAAAACACAGCGGTATGTGTATATGCTCCGCTGTACGCCAGTTAAAGGTGATTACCAGTTTTATATTTATTGCTATCAGCGGAAGCCATTTGAAAAGGCCCAAAAAGAACAGCAAAAGAATGACCGGCTTGCAGTAAAAAAGCGGGCGGAGCCGGAGAGATAGGAGGTGCCAACTTGCCTACAAAATTTCAGCTTATTACGGAGCTATATGACCAGACTGTGCAGAGCGTCACCGGCAGCTATCAAAGCTGGACAGGCTTTCTCCGCGCGGCCTGCTATAACTACAAATGTCCCTTTGATGAGCAGCTTTTGATCTACGCTCAGCGCCCGGACGCCACGGCGGTCCTTGAGATGGAGCGCTGGAACCGTCAGTTTGGCCGCTGGGTCAACCGTGGAGCCAAGAGCATCGCCGTATTTGGCGATGACGGTCAAAACTGCCTGAAGCTCTATTTTGATGTTTCGGACACCCATGCGTCCCGTTTTGCCCGTCCACTGCCCATCTGGACGATGCACCCGGCCTTTGAACCGGAGGTCATCGAAACGCTGGAGGCCACCTTCGGCAACCTTGCCGAAAAAGAAAATCTGGCGGATGCGGTGCGTTCCGCCTGCCACAATGCCGTGGCGGACAACTTCACGGACTACCTGCAAGACCTGCGGGAGTGTCGGGAGGACAGCCTGCTGGAGGAACTGGACGACCTCAATTTAGAGGTATTCTACCGGGATGCGCTGGAGGTCAGCGTGGCCTATATGCTGATGACCCGGCTGGGCCTGCGGGCAGACGATTATTTTTCGCCCGATGAGTTTGCCCACATTTATGAATTCAACACGCCCCCCACCATCAACGCCCTGGGCATCGCCACCAGCGACATCGCGGAGATGGGGCTGCGGGAGATCAGCCGAACGGTCATGCAGGCCCAGCGGGAACAATTATTTGCAAATGCCGAAAAGAGCGGATATGATAACAGCACAGAACACGAAACAACAGAACACGAAAGGAGCGAACATCATGGAAGTGACCTATCGGATGCAGGACGGCTATCAGGTGCCGAACCTGCTGATGCCGCAGACGCCGGAGGCACATCTGGGCAAGTACGCGGAGCTGCGTCGGCAGTACCTGATGAAGCGCCGCAGAGTGCTTTACACCAACCTGAAAACCAGCGGCAAGCTGACGGAGCATCTCTCGGAGATCGAGCAGACCGCGCGGAAGATGGTGGAACAGACCGTAGCGCAGATGGCACAGGCCGAGGGCGTGACGGAGGAGCTGAAAGCAACCGATCCCCTGCACTGGACGGGCCTGATGAACAATCTCCGGCACAGCGCGGAGGAACTGGTGCTGAACGATCTGATTTACGCCTGACAACCGAAGAACCCACAGAGGCAGGAAGTGATGAGCTTCCTGCCTCTGCTGTTATAGATGCGGCACAACCAACCATAAAAGAACTGTTCGAGCAGTACAAGCAAACGGTTGCTGCTGCATTGGTAAAAGACACAGCATTTGTCAATGCCTGCCGCAATTCAGATCGTGAAAATGCCATTATGGAAGGGGCAGACGCAATCCGGCGCATTGTCAACGAAAGCGGCGATTTGCAACTTGCAAAGCTCTACTTTGATATGCCAGCCTTCCATAACCGGCTGCATCAGGAGCTTTTAGAGGAAACTTATCCGAAGCTGGTAAACGCAGCAGACCATAGCCCGTTCAAGCCCTATCAGGTTGCAGCCTATCACCATTTTGAAAACGGCTTTGACGATAAGCTGGACTATCAAACGCTGGAAGAAGCGGAGGCCGCAGCGCAGGGCTATGTTGCCGGTACGATGGAGGAAGATGGTTTTGCCTATGACGGCGCTGCCGTGTATGACGCCGAAACACGCCAGTGCCTCCGCGTCTACGGTGATTATCCGGACGAAAAAGCGCAGGAGCAGGCAACAGCCTTTGCGCTGGAACATGACACCGCACAGCAAAATACCGCAGAGCTGCCCGCCTTTCTGGATATGCATCTCATTGAAGCGAATCTGCTGGATGACGGCGGGCGCAAGCACAAGCGGCAGGAGATCTTTGAATACTTTCAAGCGCACAAGAATCTTGCAGAACGGACGGAATTTCTCAAAAACAGCTACAACGATATATGGGTGGAAGTCCTGACCGACGGCGTTCGGACAGGCTACCATGCCGAGAAAGACGGACTTTTGATGTGGGAGGGCAGCTACCTCTCCCGCACCTCAGAGTCCGTTTTTTCATGGTCGGTCATCACCGAAATGACCGAGGGCCTGATCGAGCGCGGCGAGTACAAAATTAAGCTGGGTCTGCAAAACGCCCCGGTCATGGTTGAGCAGCTTGCCCTATTCGACATGGGCGGCGACACCCCGGTGTACGAGGCTCCGGCAGACACGCCCTCCGGTATCCTGGCCCCGGCCCGCACAGTGCCGCAGGAGGTCATTGATCTGGCGCTCTGTACGGGCGGAAACGAACCCAACAGCGCGGAGCGCATCGCCGTATTTTATATGCGGAAGCGGCCAGAGCAGGAAAATGAAGAGTTTCTGCGCCGGGAGTTCGGTAGGGCGAACGGGCGCGGCATCGAGTACGAGGGCCGCAAGTACGCCGTTTGGTTTCTGGAGGACGGTATCCACCTCGCCCAAGGGGACAGCGTCCGCACTGGATACAGCAAAACCGTGGTCACATGGGAACAGGCGTCGGCACGGATTCTGGAGCTGCTGGAGGCGGGGACTTATCTCTCCGCGTCCGAGCTGGCGCAGGCCCCGGACAAGGTACTGCACGAAGCGATGGACGCACTTCTGATGACTGCCCGTGACCTAAACGAAGAAGGCCGCGGGCAGGGCCTTTTCCCACAGACATTGGCGATCCACGACCAGCACAAGGGCTACCCGGAACTGGACGAGGATATGGTGGCGTTCGCAAAGGCCGGGGGTGGTCTGCAAACGCTGGCGCAGGAATATCATGCTTTTCTGGACGCTTATGCCCAAGGTAACGACATTATGCATTGGAGATTATCCGCTTACAACACCCACCGGATCGGTGTTGTGCTGGATGGCCTCTCCTACCCGGAACGCAGTTTCACCGCCCAACCGAGCTTCCTGCGGCAGTGCAAAATGTTCATCACACAGGATGAAATCGACCAGTTCTTCCTAAGAGACAGTGTTGATAGACGACTGGCGGTGTACTCCCATTTCTGTTATCCCCACACGCCGGAGGAACACCAGAAATTCATTAAGAGCCAGTTTGGTGAGTACAGCGGTGGCGGATGTGCGGGTTACAATCACAGCAAGACCCATAAGGGATTGGAATATGTGCGGGACTACGGATTCAAGAAATATGATACCGTCCATCTGACGATTCCCAATGTGGTCAAGGAGTATGAGCGCCTGATCACGCAGAAACGCTTCCCCGGCGAGGACGCTATCGCCAAAATCCCGGAATATGAGCGTGGGCAGTTGGCTCGAATCGTCTATAACGGTTTTTACAATGCGCCGGACGATGTTCCGCGTCCCTATCCCAAGGGTGCGGATTATTACGATGCGCTTCCCATGATCGAGGAGCAGCTGCAAGACAAGGGCAAGACTGCGGATATGCTGGCGGCACTGACTTCCCGGCTGGATGGGACGGACGAGAGTGACCGTTTCTATGATTCCGTCCGCCGCGCAAAGGATTGGCTTTCGGAGTATGTGGACGGCACTTTCAGCCTGTTCAACCACCGGCATGATGCTCCTCAGCAGGAACGCAGCTTTGTGGAGCAGGTCGCAGAGGATGCAGCACGGCTTGCCGCAGAGCAGCCGCCCGCCTATGAGCGGTTCAGCGTGATCGAAACGGACGACGGCTACGCCGTCTGGGACGATATTCGGGACGAAATTTATGTTGACAGCGAGGGCGTCCGTGAGACCTTCCCCAGCGAGTGGCAGGCCGAGGATTATCTGGAGCAGGTCAGAAAGGCGGTCAGCGAAAAGGAAGCGGCGGAATGGCTCTATGTGGAGCAGTCCAGGAACACCGCAGCGAAGCCGGAGCAGCCGCAGTCCGAACCTGTTTCAACTGCCGATCCCGTTATCGTTGGCACACGCCTGACCATAGATGGGCGGCAGTTTGAAGTGGACAGCGTAGACAATCATACACAAAATGTATCGCTGCGGGATGTGACCTTTGAAGGCGGGACGGGCTTTCCAATCTTCCGAAAGGAATCCATCGACTATGTCCGCGCTCACATGGAGCAGCCGGACACGGTGCGGGAAACCGCGGCACCGCAGACGGACGAGCCGCCTGCGGTACTCACCCCGCCGAAAAAGAAAAAGCAAACCGCGCTTGCCTATCCGCTGGACGCGGATGGCCGGAACTACCGCATCACCGATGACCACATCGGAGAGGGCGCACCGCTGGAGCGTTTTCAGCGCAATCTGGACGCGATCCGTACCCTGAAAACCGTGGAGGCAGAGAACCGAGCCGCCACAGCGGAGGAACAGGCGGTGCTGGCACAGTATGTGGGCTGGGGCGGTTTGGCGGACTTCTTTGACGAGAAAAATTCTCGTTACGCTGAACTAAAAGAACTGCTTACCGATGCCGAATACGCCGCCGCCCGTGAATCCACGCTCACGGCGTTCTTTACGCCGCCTGTGGTCATCCGCGGCATCTATGCCGCCCTGGGGCAGATGGGCTTCACGCAGGGCAACATTCTGGAGCCGTCCTGCGGTATCGGCAATTTTCTCGGTATGCTGCCGGAAAGCATGAGCGGCAGCAAGCTCTACGGCGTGGAGCTGGATGATCTCTCTGGGCGCATCGCCCGCCAGCTTTATCAGAAAAGCAGTATCGCGGTGCAGGGCTATGAGAAAACCGCTTTCCCGGATAACTTTTTCGATGTTGCCATCGGCAATGTCCCCTTCGGCCAGTTCCATGTGCCGGACAAACGCTATGACCGACTGAATTTCCCCATCCACGAGTATTTCGTGGCCAAAGCGCTGGATCAGGTCAGACCGGGCGGCGTTATCGCCGTTGTGACCTCCAGCTACACCATGGACAAGCGCACCGCCAGCGCGCGAAAATACATCGCGCAGCGAGCGGAGCTGCTGGGGGCCATCCGGCTGCCCAACAATGCGTTCAAGGCCGCGGCGGGTACCGAGGTGGTTTCAGACATTCTGTTTTTGCAAAAGCGTGAGCGCATGGTGGATATAGAACCCGAATGGGTACACCTTGCCACCAACGAGGACGGCATCCAGATGAACAGCTACTTCATCGACCACCCGGATATGATCTTGGGCGAGATGAAGATGGTGTCCGGGCCGTTCGGCCCCACGCCCACCTGTGAGCCGTTCCCGGAGCAGCCGCTGGAAGCGCTGCTGGCGGAGGCCGTTCAGAATGTCCACGGCGAGATCGCCGCCTATGACCGGGAGGAAGAACTGGAGGGCGAGGATCATTCCATCGAGGCCGATCCTGCCGTCCGCAACTTCTCCTATACACTGGTGGACGGTCAGATATATTATCGGGAAAACAGCCGCATGAATCCGGTGGAGGTATCCAAGACGGCAGAGAGCAGAATCCGCGGCATGATCGAGCTGCGGGACTGTGTGCGAACGCTGCTGGAATATCAAACTGAGGACTATCCCGAAAAAGAGATCAAGGAGCAGCAGGCCAAGCTGAATACCCTCTATGACGCCTTCACCCGGAAATACGGACTCATCAACTCTCGCGGCAACGCCATTGCCTTTGACCAGGACAGTTCCTACTTCCTGTTGTGTTCACTGGAAATTCTGGACGAGGACCGGAACCTGAAACGCAAGGCCGACCTGTTCACCAAGCGTACCATCCGCAGCCACAAACCCGCTGAAAAGGTAGACACAGCGGTGGAGGCGCTGGCGCTGTCCATTGGCGAAAAGGCCCGTGTGGACATGGAATACATGAGCAGGCTCACCGGCAAGGACGAGGAAAACCTGTTTTCTGACCTCAAGGGTGTCGTGTTCCTGAACCCCAATTATAAGGAGGGCGTGAACGAAAAGTATCTGCCCGCCGACGAATACCTTTCTGGCAATGTGCGTCAGAAATGGGCGGTTGCCCAAGGCAAGGCAGAACAGGACCCGCAGTATCAGATCAACGCCGATGCTCTGGCACAGGTGCAGCCGGTAGACCTCACCGCCAGCGAGATCTCCGTCCGGCTGGGCGCTACATGGCTGGACACTGAATATGTCCGCCAGTTCATCTTCGAAACGCTGGGGACACCCCGCAGCGCACAATGGGGCATGAAGGTCCACTATTCTAAAATCACCGGTGAATGGCGCATCGAGGACAAAAACAAGGATCGCGGCAATGTCAAGGCCATCAGCACCTACGGCACCAAGCGCATCAACGCCTATGAGATCATCGAAACGACACTTAACCTGAAGGATGTTCGCATTTTTGATTATAAAGAAGACGCGGAAGGCCGGAGAATTGCCGTCCTGAACAAGAAAGAGACGGCCATCGCCCAGAGTAAGCAGGAACTCATTAAAGACGCCTTTGCCGAGTGGATTTGGAAAGACCCGAACCGGCGCGAAGCCATCTGTAAGACCTATAATATCCTGTTTAACAGCAACCGTCCCCGTGAGTATGATGGCAGTCACATCAGCTTTTCAGGCATGAACCCGGAGATCACGCTCCGCAAGCACCAGGTCAACGCCATCGCCCACATTCTCTACGGTGGAAATACCTTGCTTGCCCATGTGGTGGGCGCGGGAAAAACCTTTGAAATGGTAGCCGCTGCCATGGAGAGCAAGCGGCTGGGCCTGTGCCAGAAGTCCCTCTTTGTGGTGCCCAACCACCTGACAGAGCAGTGGGCGACCGAGTTTTTGCAGCTCTATCCGGCAGCGAACATTCTTGTCGCTACCCGTAAGGATTTTGAAACCAAAAACCGCAAGAAATTCTGTGGTAGGATCGCCACCGGCGACTATGATGCCGTTATTATTGGGCATTCGCAGTTTGAGAAGATCCCCATGAGTGTAGAGCGCCAGCGGGCCATTCTGGAACAGCAGATCGACGAAATCATGATGGGCATTTCCGAAGCCAAGCGAGAAAAAGCCGAGAACTTCACCATCAAACAGATGGAGAAAACCAAGAAGGGCCTGCAAGCCAAGATCGACAAGCTGAACGACCAGAGCCGCAAGGACGATGTGGTCACCTTTGAAGAGTTGGGCGTTGACCGAATTTTCATTGATGAGAGCCATTATTTCAAAAATCTCTTTCTCTACACGAAAATGCGGAATGTGGGCGGTATTGCCCAGACCGAGGCGCAGAAAAGCTCAGACCTCTTTATGAAGTGCCGCTACCTCGATGAGATCACCGGAGGGCGCGGCATTGTCTTTGCCACCGGCACCCCCATTTCCAACAGCATGGTGGAGCTTTACACCATACAGCGGTATTTGCAGATGTCGGCGCTGGAGGAACAGGGCTTGCAGCACTTTGACGCATGGGCGGCGAACTACGGCGAGACCGTCACCGCCATCGAGTTGTCCCCGGAGGGAACCGGCTACCGGGCAAAGACACGGTTTGCCAAGTTTTATAACCTGCCGGAGTTGATGAGCGTATTCAAAAATGTGGCGGACATCCAGACGGCGGATATGCTCAAGCTCCCCGTGCCGGAGGCGCATTACCACAACATCGCCTTGAAACCGTCGGAGTATCAGAAAGAGATCGTGGCGTCGCTGGCGGAGCGGGCCGAGAAGGTCCGCAACCGCGAGGTGGACAGCAGCGTGGACAATATGCTGCTCATCACCAACGATGGCCGAAAGTTGGCGCTGGATCAGCGGCTTGTCAATCCCATGCTCCCCAGTGACCCCAACAGCAAAGCCTCCAAGTGCGCCGAAAATGTGTTTGAGATCTGGCAGCGCACCGCTGGCCAACGCTCCACCCAAATGATCTTTTGCGACCTCAGCACACCCAAGGATGACGGCACTTTCAGCGTTTATGATGATATTCACGCGAAATTGCTGGAATTAGGCATTCCCGAAAACGAGATCGCTTTTATCCACAACGCCAAAAGCGAGGTGCAGAAGAAAGATCTGTTCGGCAAAGTGCGGAGCGGTCAGGTGCGTATCCTGCTGGGCAGCACCCAGCGCATGGGCGCTGGCACCAACTGTCAGCAAAAGCTCATCGCACTCCACCATCTCGACTGCCCGTGGCGTCCGTCCGACCTTCAGCAGCGGGAGGGGCGCATCATCCGGCAGGGCAACGAAAACCCGGAGGTAGACATTTACAGCTATGTCACCGAGGGCACCTTCGACGCCTACCTTTACCAGCTTGTGGAGAGCAAGCAGAAATTTATCAGCCAAATCATGACCAGCAAATCGCCTGTCCGTTCTGCCGAAGATGTAGACGAACAGGCGCTTTCTTATGCCGAGATCAAGGCACTGGCCAGCGGCAACCCCATGATCAAGGAAAAGATGGATCTCGACATTGAGGTGTCCAAGCTGAAGCTGCTGAAAGCCAACCATCTTTCTCAGAAATACGCGCTGGAGGACGCCATCAGCAAGGGTTTTCCGAAGCAAATCGCGGAAACGCAGGCACGGATCGCCGGGTATGGTGCGGATATTGCCACGGTCAAGGAGAACACCCACCCAAACGCAGACGGCTTCTCTCCGCTTACACTGGCGGGCGTCACCTATGCCGACAAGAAAGAGGCGGGCGCGGCGCTGCTGACCATGTGCCAGACGATGCTCTCCCCGGAGGCGACACAGATCGGCAACTATCGCGGACTGACGCTGGAGCTGGCCTTTGATACCTTCGCGCGGGAGTACCGCCTGACCATGATCGGGCAGCTCCGCCACACGGTCACGCTGGGAACCGATGTGTTCGGCAATTTGCAGCGCATGGACAATGCGCTGGAGGGACTACCCCTCAAGGAGCAAACCTGTCGCGAGCAGTTGTCCAACCTGCAAACGCAGTTGGAAACCGCAAAGGCAGAGGTACAAAAGCCGTTTCCCCGTGAGGCAGAGCTGAACACTAAAACGGCACGGCTGGAGGAATTGAACACCCTACTGAATTTAGACCACAAGGAGCCGGAGATCGTAGACGCCGAGCCGGACGAGGAGCAAAGGCCGCCGGAGCGCCGCAGACCGCAGTTGGAGCGGTAAAACCAATAGAAAACGGAGGAAATTATGGGTTATCAGGAAAGCTGGCTCTATATCGAGCCGCAGCACAAATTCAAGAAATTGATCCAGGCATACGAAAAGGCGGAGCAGTCCGGCTACTATGAGGTGGCCGGTGCGGAACCACATTCCGTCATTGTTTTGAAGCAGCCCTTTGGAGATATTCCCGCGGGAAAGAAGCTGCTGTGGGTGTGCGGCGACCGCGGATTCCACTGTGCCGCTGGCGTATTTGGCGGCGAGCTGAAATGCTCCGGCAGGCTTCGCGTGATCCCAGTGGAGGCGGTGCTGGACGGCACCGATGATCCCCGCATGGAGGGGCTGGACTTTGACAGTCCGGCCCCCAGCGAAAACGCCTATATGAAACGATACAGCGTCGCCAATTACGCCCACCGGATGCGGGCGGGTTTGGCGAGATAATTTTTGAAATGGAGGATCATTTACAATGAAACGGCTGGAAAGAAAGCAGGAAAAAGAACGGTTAGAACGCCAGATACATCAGCAGATGCTAAAAGAGCAGGAATGCCTCATGAAAGAATTACGCACGATGCTGCCCGAAGCAGCAGCGTCCTTTTCTTCGGAGCGTATCGTTTGTCTTTGTCATGTTGTTGACCTGTGGGCCTGCATTGTGGCCCTGTTTGAAGCACCAACTCCGCTTTCCATTAGCAAGCTGAGACGGCTGGCAGACTCGGATATGCCATTGATATTATTGAGCAGCGAGATCATGGAAAAAGAGAGCGATTTCCGTATTATTGAGTTATAAGGAGAACATCATGCCTACAAAAGACGAATTGGAAACCAAATTATACGAAAAAATGTCGCAGGAAAACGAGGCGTTTCTTGCGGAGATGAAAACGCAGTCGCCTGATGAGATCATTTCTCACGCCTACGAGATCGCTTGCCGTGATAATCTGCTGATGCTTTTTGAGGATGAAACAAGCCTCTCCGAACGGCAGCTTGCGGTGCTGACTGAGTTTGAGCATCCCCTGTCACAGCTTTATACGGACTGGCTCTCCCGCGATACGGATGAGATGGATGCCTTTCGTGACAGCATTGCGTGCTGTGCGGATGATATTCTGCGGAAAAGAGTCGAAGAAAAATATCGAGATCCCGCGCAGCCCATATATCCTAATACCCGTTCTGAGGCCGTGGTTCGCGGAGAGGTCTTTGAGTGGATGGCCAGCAGGGATCGGACGCTGACCTGTGCGGGAGCCTTTGAGAAGGGTGCGACCAACGCCTACAACGATGGAAAGCTGCCTGCTTTTTTGAAGGAGTGGACAAACACCTACGGCAAGGGCCGCTGTATGTTCGTGCTGGCCTGTACCATGGCGCAGCGCACGGGAGATGAGCGATTCTACCCACCGGCGCGTCAGGCCGCAGGCCGCTTTGCGGCGCTCCAAAAGCAGATGGGCGGGCACACAGACGTTTACGCGGTGGACAATCACTCCTGCGTGATCAATGCCGCGATGGAGCAGCTTGCCAAGCCGGAGCGCAGTGTGGAGCGAAAGGCGGTGAAAAAGGACGCGCCGGAGAGGTAAAATCGTTTTTGAAATAAGGCAAAGGAACAAATGGCTTTATTTCAAAAAGTGATTGTCTTTTTGAAATAAAGCAGGTATAGTAGAGAGTATATTTCAACTTCTTTCAAAAGGAGGCGCATGAACAGATGAACCGGGCAGGTAAATTTGTCAATAATATGCCGGGAGATACTTCATATCAGTCATTTTGTCCTAATCCACTTCCACCAGTTCCGGGACTTGAATTCGATGAGGATATGCTTCAAATTCTGGTCAAGGCAAGCCGCAGTTTGAAGCAGTTGGATGTTTCTGCCCAATTGATTCCAAACGCCGAGCTGTTTATATCTATGTATGTCCGCAAAGAGGCGCTCATGTCCTCGCAGATGGAAGGAACACAATGTACCTTGGACGACATCCTTGACCCTGAGCTTGATACCAACGCAAACTTGGATACAGCAGATGTCGTGAACTATGTAAAGGCAGCTCAATATGCCCTTACAAGGCTTCATGAACTTCCTATTTGTAACCGTCTTTTCCGTGAAGCTCATGCTATTTTGTTGGAAGGCGTCCGTGGGCAGGAAAAGAACCCCGGAGAATTTCGACGCTCACAGAACTGGATTGGCCCTGCCGGTTGCGGCTTGAAGGATGCGCGATATATTCCGCCAAATCCGGAAGATATGGTGACTGCTATGTCGGATCTGGAAAAGTATATCAACGAAAATCAGGACTATGATCCTCTGGTACGGGCTGCCTTGATCCACTATCAATTTGAAACGATTCACCCGTTTTTGGATGGCAATGGACGAATCGGCAGATTGCTGATTTTGCTTTATCTGATGGAACAGGGATTACTGAAGGAACCAGTTATCTATGTGTCCTACTTTCTGAAAAAGAATCAGGTGGAATACTATGACCGAATCAGCGAGGTACGCAGAAGCGGAAACTACGAGCAATGGGTGAAATTCTTCTTGGAGGCAGTAGATTCCGCAGCCTCAGATGCTGTGGAATCTATAGAAAAGCTCTCAAAACTGCATGAAAAGAATATCGCTTTGTTGCCAAAGCCAAAGCGGAAAAAGGATAATCTGCGTATGCTGTTCGATTACCTTGAAAAGCATCCTATCATTGATATTAAGCACACATCAGAGACTCTTAAAATCAGCTATAACACGACTTCTACCGCGGTAAAGACGCTTGTTGAGTTGGGTATCCTGCGTGAAACGACAAATGCAGCACGAAATCGTGTGTTTTCTTACGAAGCATATCTTGAAATACTCAGAAATGGAACTTAATAAGTCTAAAGCGCAGGCAGAAATGCTTGCGCTTTTTTCATGTCTCCAGGAGATGAACACTGTGCCCTATCTATCAAAAGACCAGATCGCCACCGCCCGCGAGATGGATTTGATGACCTACCTGCGGCGATTTGAACCGCAAGAGTTGGTGCATATCGGCGGAGATACCTATGCCACCCGCACCCACGACAGCCTGAAAATCTCCAATGGAAAATGGTGCTGGTGGTCGCGGGACATCGGCGGCACGAATGCGCTGGACTATTTGACCCGCGTGGAGGGGCTTTCCTTTCTGGATGCCGTGCAGCGCCTCCTCGGAGAATTGCCCCGTGTGCCGACCAAATCAGAGCCAACCGCACCGCTCTCGAAAACTGAATTTACCCTCCCACCCAAACACGCCGACAATCGGCGTGTTTTTGCATATCTGCGGAGCCGGGGCATTGACGCAGAGATCATCAACCACTGCATCAAGCACGGGCAGCTTTACGAGGACGCCGAGCGTCATAACTGCGTATTTGTGGGCTACGAACATGGGAACCCTGCCTACGGCGCACTGCGTGGGACGCTCTCAGAAACCACCTTCGCCGGTGAAGTCCCCGGCAGCGATAAGCGGTTTTCCTTTGCCGTTCCCCTTTGCGCCGGTGGCAAAACCCTCTGCGTGTTTGAATCTGCCATTGACGCCCTTTCTTACCTGACGCTGCTGAAGCTGCGGGGGCAGGATTGGCGCGTCGCCAATACGCTGTCCCTCTCCGGCATCTATCAGCCGCGGAAGGATGGCTCCATCCGATTCCCCGCGGCGCTGGAGCAATACCTGAAGGACAACCCTGGCGTGGCGCGGATCGTGCTGTGCCTGGATAACGACGGGCCGGGACGGGCGGCGTCGACGGCCATTCAAAAGAGACTTTCCGAGTATGAGGTCATCGACAATCCACCCCGCCGCGGAAAGGACTACAACGACCAGCTCCGGCTTGTGAAAGGAATCAGCGGCAGGGTAAGAACCCGTGGCGGTGAGGCGCGCTGATTATCTTTTTCGGCTGGTTTAGGACTGCAAGCGGCCTGCGGCTGCTTTGCAGTCGCAAGCATAGCATTTGGCTATCCAAATGCGCTTGTTAGGGGAGCAAGCCCCCTAAGACCCCATCCTATTTCAAGGAGGAATCTATTATCAGAAAACGATCTATCTCTATTCTTCTCCGTTTGAACGAAACGGAACACCAGCATCTGAAGGAGCAGGCGGCAATTTCCGGTTTCCCCATGGAGGTCTATCTTCGCACATTGATCGCCGGTGAAAAAATGCGGCCAAGGCCACCCAACGAATACGCAGAAATACGCCGCCAGCTCGCCGCCATCGGCAATAACATCAATCAGATCGCCCGCGCGGTCAACGCCCGCGGCTTTGCCAGCGGTGAGGACATCGCCGCGATCACGGCGGCGCAGGAAACGATCTGGAACATCGCGGAGCGGCTGTGATATGGCATACACCAAGGTATTCGCCATCCGCGCAAGGCTGGACGACCGCGTGAAGTACGCCGTCAATGGGGAAAAGACCGAGCTGGACGAGCGGATCGTCTACACCGCTGCCCCGGAGAAAACCGATACCGTGCGCTTTGTGACCACGCTGAACTGCCGGTCTGCCGAAACCGCCTTTGCTGCCATGCAGAAAACGAAAAAGAAATACAAAAAGATGGGCGGCGTTCTCGGCTACCACTTCATCCAGTCCTTTGCGCCCGGTGAGGTGACGCCGGAGCAGGCCCATGAGATCGGGTGCGAGTTTGCGCGGCGATTATTCGGTGAGGATTATGAGGTCGTCATCGGGACCCATTTAGATAAGGCCCACCCGCATAATCACATCGTGGTCAATTCTGTTTCCCGCACGGACGGACACAAGTACCATTCCAGCCCGGAGAGCTACTACAACGATGTGCGCGGCACTTCGGACGCGCTATGCCGGGAGAATGATTTATCCGTCATCACCCCACAGGGCAAGGGCAAGCATTACGCCGAGTGGAAAGCGGAGCAGGGCGGCAAGCCTACCGTGCGCGGCGTGATCCGCGCCGACATTGACACGATCATTGGGCAAGCCTACACCTACGATTCCTTTCTCATGCTCCTGCGACGAAACGGTTACGAGGTACGCCGCAGCCCCAATCGGAAATACACAACGGTTAAGCCACCCGGCGCAAAGCGGGCTATTCGGTTGGACAGTTTGGGCGAGGGCTACACCGAAGCGGATATTATGGCGCGACTTTCCAAGCAACGGCACGGCGGCATGGCCCCGCTGATCATCGCCCATGCCGTCAAGCGTTACCGAATAAAGGGCAAACTGGCCACCGTCCGAAAAAAGAAGATCACCGGCTTTCATGCGCTCTATCTCCGCTACCTCTATCTGCTGCGTGGGGGCAGGCGGAAAAAGCTGCCGCCCAAGCTGCCTTTCTCCGTCAAGCGGGAGGTCATTCATTTGGAGCGGTATGAGCAGCAATTCAAATACCTTTTATCAAGCGGAATTACCACCGAAGCGGAGCTGGAGCAGCGTATCCGCGTGCTGGAGTGGGACATCCGCTTGCTGGAGGAACAGAGAAAACCACTTTATCAGGAAAGGAGGAACACCAGCGATGAAGAAGCACAAGCCAAGTACAGCGCGGAGATCCAACAGCAGACTGCCGCCCTGCGGGAAAAGCGCGGGGAGCTGCGTCTGTGCCGCAGGATACAATCGGACATTCCGCAGGTATCCCAACAGTGTCAGCAGGCGCAGACTGAGCGCCAGGAAAATCTAAAGAACAAGGAGGAACACGAGCATGAGTACCAACGGTGAAACCGCTGACCTGATGGTGCGTGAGGGCATCCAGATCACCGAGAGCGCCCTCAAGCTGGCGGGGCTGGGGGCGAAAAATCTTGCCGCCCTTCTGATTGCCCTTGCCAATGACAATCAGAAGCTCGCCGGCAAGACCAACCTCAAGCGCCTGATCCACGACGGCGAGGAGCTGACGATCTTTTCCGTCAAGCAGGAGGACTTGAAGGGCTTTCAGATGGAAGCCAAACGCTACGGCGTCCTGTTTTACCCCATCGTCAATAAGGTGGAAAAGACCGGTACGGTAGAAATTATGGCAAAAGCCAAGGACGCCAAGCAGATCAACCGCATTTTTGAACGCATGGGCTATCCCGCCCCGGTGAAGGAGGATACTGCCGAAAAAAAAGAGAACGCCCGCGCTCCGTCCGAGAACAGCTCCAAGGAGCGCGGGACTGGTGCGAGAGTGTCTACGGAACCGGCTGCGGAGAAGGCTGACGCCCGCCCCTCCGTCCGCAGCCGTCTGATGGCACTGCAAGCCGCGGCAGAACGGGATGGCACAGCTCCCACCAAGGACACCGTGCGGGAAGCCATTCAAAAGGCTATGCCTACGCGGGAATAAATTGATTTTGAGAAGGAGAAACGAACATGGCAAAGTTAGACGATTTGATCCAGCAGAAGCAGCAGAGGGACGAGGACTGGAAGGCAAAGAAAACAGCGGAGCGCGAGGAATTGGGGCAGCTTTCCGACGATGCTGTCATGCGCGTCACCAGCGAACCCGGCGCATACCTCCACTATCTGGACACGCAGGCCATCAACCCGCGATACAGCGCATCCAATGTGATGCTGGCGATGGCGCAGAACCCGGAGATCACCTACATCAACAGTCTGGAGGTGTGGAACCGGCTGGGGCGCAGCGTTAACCGCGATGAGAACGGCATGAAGATCCGTGTGTCGGATACCTATGTGAAGGACGGGCGGGAGTATCACGGCTATAAGATCGGGCGTGTTTTTGATGTGACGCAGACCCACGGCAAGGCCGGTGTTCCGGCGCTGAGCCTGAAAGACAACACGCCGGAAATGGACGCCGCCCTGCGCCGATTGCTGGACAGTTCCCCCGTTCCCGTGGTCACCAGCAGCACCATGTATCAGGACGCCGTTTATGATCCTAAGACGCAGAGCATTACGGTATCCAGCCGCCTGATCGACAGCAAGATCTTTGCGGCGCTCTCCCGCGAGATCGTCCACGCCGGTATCCATGACCACGGGCGCTATCCCTACTATACCCGTGAGGACTGCGCCATGGACGCCGAGAGCGTCAGCTATATGCTCTGCCGCAATTTCGGCGTGGAGACCCCGCAGCCCGATGTGAGCCGCGTGGGGCAGGTGTTTGACGGTATGGAGGTGCAGGATCGCCGCGGCGTGGTGGACAGCCTGCAAAAGTATTTCCGTAAGCTGCAAAATGATATTCAGCGTGAGATCTCTCCGCAGGAGCGCAAGCAGCCGGAGCAGAATCGGCCCGTTCGCTGAGAAAGAGAGGCGTAATGTGAAAAAGAAACTTGCATTTACTCTCTGCACGGCGCTGATGCTGTGCAGCATGAGCGTCGCGGCGCTGGCCGCAGAGCCAATGACAGAAGCCGATACGCTATCCACGATGATTTCTGCCGCAGATACGCTACCCGGCATTTCCGCCTATCCCGCCGAGGTCAGAGCCAGCGAGGAAAACGGTGTGTACCGATTAGAAAAGGTCTACTACCTGACCGCAAAGGACGATCCCGCCACGATTCCCACCGCTGACTTTGAGCGCGAGGGACGCACCTATGCGCTCCTTGATTTGCTGAAAAACGACCAGACAGAAACGGACACGCGGGAGCATATCGAGGTGGTCACGCTGGAGAGCAAGACCAAAGATATGGCGGAAATTCTGAAAATGCTGGAGCCAAAGCTGGAGGTCAAGACCGAGGACGGCTATGAGGGTGTCCTGTTCCTTGACCACACTACCATTCAGGTGGAGGCTGCGGGGTACGGGACCAGCAGCCGCACGGTGACGGCGGAGCGCACCTATCCCAATCTCTCCGACGCCGATGTGTCCCTTGTTCCCAAGTCCGTGAATGAAAATGGTCGCACCCTGACCCTTGCCGATGTGAGCTGGCAGGAGGCAGCTGTCGATCCCACGGACGGCTATGACATTCCCATTCGCTATACCGCTGTGGCAAGCTACACCGGCACCGCCACCAGCAAATATGCCACCGGCTACACCGTCACGGCAGACTATAAGGGTGATGTCACCCGCACAAGCTGTGATACGGTGATCTATACCGCTGTCTTTTCCAGCGTCGGCGCTACGGCATCGGCAAAGAGCGGCGTTGATTTTAACTGGCTGTGGCTGTTGATCCCCGTGGGCGCTGCGGCGCTGGGCGGCTGCGGCTATGCCGGTTATAAGGGGTATCGCCACTACATCAATAAAAAAAGAGGGTACGCCGCATGAAAAAATATCTGACCACGCTGCTGGCCGCCTGCTGTATGCTGGCGGCTTTTTCCATGCCTGCATCGGCACTGGAGTATCACTTTGACGGCCCGGACGCAGGACTGTTCGGACGCCCCACCTCGGACGATACCATTTATGTCACGATGGACAAGCCTGTGAATACCGACCACAGCAAAAACGCCGCCTATATCCCGCCTGCCTTCGGCTCTCCCACCTCCTACACCCTGAATGCCGGGGAACTGCTGACGCCAAACCTTGTGAGCGGTTCAGTCACGGGAACGACCAGCGGCACAGGCGGTGTGACCGTCCTGCCGTCCTCTACTTCCGGCAGCACCGGCGGAAATACTGGCTCCTACACGCCGGTAAAGTACACCGCGGTCACAAAAGACCTCTATTACAGCGGCGGCCACCTTGGTACGCTGAAAATCCCCACCCTCGGCCTGTCCGTCAAGGTGTATCAGGGGACGGACGCGGACGCGCTCCGCAAGGGCGCGGGCCATTTTGCCAGCACCTCCATTTGGGAGGGCAATGTGGCCATCGCCGGTCACAACCGTGGCGTCAACAATCACTTTGGAAAAATTCACACCCTTGACATTGGCGACACCATCAAGCTGACCACCCAGCTCGGCACACGCAGCTATGAGGTGTACTCTGTCAGTAAGATCGGCGTGGACGATACCAGTGTTCTGAACGACAGCACGGAAAATATCATCACCCTTGTCACCTGCGTGATGGATCAGCCGGATTACCGCTGGTGTGTGCAGGCAAAGGCCAGTTAATTTTTTGACAACAGAAATAAGCTGCGTTATGCTGTATCTATCAAAACATAGGAGGTACAGACAATGAAGCGAGGAAGTTTTGCAGCCGGTTTTCTTACCTGCCTGTTGCTGATGGGCGTCACCACCACGGCCTTTGCCGCCGGGATCATGGCGGAGCGCAGCAATCACCGCATTTTTGTAGACGGGCAGGAGGTCCAGATGGAAGCCTATGTCATTAACGGCAACAATTATGTGAGGCTGCGCGACATTGGCGAGAAAGTTGGCTTCAATGTCTATTGGGACAGCGACAACGGCTGTGTGCAGGTGGAAAGCGGAAAGCCCTACACCGGAACCGCACCCCAGCAGACTGCCGCAGCCCCCACAGACGGTTCCCGGTATGTTCCCAAGGTGGGTGATGTGATCCGCTGCGACGACGGGACGAACTATACCATTAAAGATGTATCCCGCTGGGATAAAAACGCCTTTTCCAGCGCACCGCTGGGAGAGCTGCCCATCGCCACCTGTGACTGGAGCAAGCTGCCCCAGCCGGAAATGCCGCAGGCAGAGGCGCGTCATTTCACAAGCGGCGGGCAGGACTACCTTTTCCAACGCAACCTCTACGAAACGCGCCGGATGCTTTATACCTTGTATAATGCCATCGGGGACAACCCTGAAACATGGCAGAACGGCCAGCCGGTGAAATTCCCCAGCGGGAATGACAAGGTGAAAATCAACCTGACCATTCCCGCAGAGGTTACGCCGCAGAGCTTCTGGCCGTGGCGGGCAGAGCAGATCACCGAGCTATTCAATTCCTGCCCTCCGGGGACTTACTCTCTGGAGTCATGGGATGTCTACAAAAACGGCGTGTTTCAATACACTGAGTACAGCATCTATGTGAGCTGACAACTTCATATCTCAACGCGCGGGCGGTATGTGAAAAGCATACCGCCTTTTTTATATCCAAAAAATTCAGGAGGAACGCACTATGAAAAAACGATTGATCTCCATGCTGCTGTTGGTGGTCATGGTGTTGGGAATGCTCCCGGCCACGGCCCTTGCCGCCAGCAGCGAGGAGGAAGCCCTGGGCGAGGTCAATATCTACAACGGAGAACAGAAGCTCTCCTACCTCTCCATCAACGGGCGAATCCGTGAGCTGATCTATACCTATTTCAACCATGTGGATGCCAACGGCAGGACGAAGGAGATCCCCGCGTACTGCGTCAATCCGAATACAACGGGTGTGCCGCAGACGGTAGGCCCCGGCGAGAGCATCAAATACATCGCCAAGGAAAAGGGCAACGATCCGAAGGTCATGGGCATCATCGCTAATGGCTATCCCACCCGCGGCTTATCGGAACTGAAGCTGGAGAACAAGTACCACGCCTACTATGCGACCAAGATGGCGCTGTGGTGCTACCTGCTCCCCAACTGGAATATCAACAACCTGAAGGTCAATCCCAACCTGACCGGTGCGGAGCTTCAGCGGGCGCAGGCTATTCTCGCCGCCGCCAAGGACATCTATGTGCGTGGCACGGCGTGGAACAAGATATACTCGCCCCGTGTTACCGCTGCCCCCGACCGCGACACCGCCTATGCCGTCACGGTGGACGGACAGCAGTACAAGCAGCAGGTATTCACCGTCCATTCCGACACATGGGTATGTAATTACGCCATCCGCGTGGCCTTTTCTGATCCCGCCTCCGTCCCCGCAGGAGCGCGTATTGTGGACATGAACAACAAGGATATTACCACCATCACCACCTCCGGCACTGGGGATGGCTACGGCGGCAAATTCAAGGTGCTGTACCCTGCCGCTGCGGTGGCGGGCAAGACCGGCAGTGTCCAGCTTTCTTTTACCACCGATGTTTATAAGTATGCTGTGTTTTACGCTGTGTGCGCGGAGAAAAACAAGTACGGCCAGCTCCAGAACTATATGTGCGACACCGATCCTACCGTCACCATGCGCCTGTCCACCTACAGCAATTACAGCGATGGCGGTGAAGTGGAACCGCCCGACACCGGTCTGAAGATCATCAAGCTGGAAAAAGGTACGGATACCCCGCTCAGCGGTGCCATTTTTGAGGTGGTCGATCCTGATGGAGCCACTGTCGGCACCTTCGCCACCGGCTCGGACGGCACCGTGACCATCCCTCTGACACTGGCGGGCAACTACACCGTGTATGAGCGTGTGGCACCCCTGGACCATCTGCTCAGTGATACGCCCGCACAGAATATCAAGGTTGAGTATGGCAAGGTGGCGGAGCTGACCTGCTGGAACGAGCCTTACGGAACGCTTCGCATCGAGAAGCTGTCCGACACCGGAGCGCACCTGCCCGGTGCCATGGTGCAGATCAAGCACATCGAGAGCGGCGTGACCTACACCGCCGAAACCAATTTTGCGGGCTATGCCATCTTTGACAACATCAAGCCCGGTGCTTACGAGATCAAGGAGATCACCGCGCCCTCCGGCTGGCTGAGGGACGACGCCACCTATACGGCTTCCGTGGCCACCGGCGAAACGACGATCTTTTCTCTCGTGAACAAGGAACTGCCCGGTCTGCGGATCATCAAGTATGACCGCAAGAACATGGCGGCGATGGCCAATGTCACCTTTGAAATTTTCCGAGACAGTGTTTCTCTCGGTAAATTCCGCACGGACGAGTTTGGCGAAATCCTCTTGACCGATGCTGCCCCCGGCACCTACCGCGCCGTGGAGGTGGATACCGGCAGCGACGGCCACATCCTCGACACCACGCCGCAGGAGGTGGAGCTGTCTGCCGGAGACGGCATCAAGGAGCTGCTGTTTTTCAATGATGTGAAGCCCGGTATGCGGCTTATCAAAGTGGACAGCACCGACCCCAGCAAGGTCATTCCCAATGCAGTTTTTGAAATTAAGTCCGTCAAGGGCGACTACGGCCCGCAGGAATTTGTAACCGACCAGAACGGCGAGATCGACCTCTCCAAGCTCCCCGCCGGCGCGTATGTGGTGACGGAAAAAGCCTGTGAGGGCTATATCATCGACCAGGCCCAGCGTATCATCCAGCTTGACGCCAACGAGGACGCACAGTTTGTTTTCACCAACACCATCAAGCCCTCGTTGCAGATCATTAAGACCAGCTCGGACGGGAGCCGCCTGAAAAATGTCCATTTCCGCATCGCCAAGATCGAGGATGGGACGCATTATCTCGACCGCACCACCAATGAACAGGGTGAAATTTTGATTGCCGATTTGGAGCCCGGCGTGTACTCCGTGCGGGAAACCGCCACGGATTCCTCTCACATTCTCGACCTGCGGGAGTATCACATGGAGCTGTTCGCAGGCCGAACCAGCACCCTGACCATCGAAAACCAGAAGCGCCCCAACCTCATCGTGTATAAGCACGACGCCGACACCGGCGAGCCCATCGCAGATACCGTGTTTGAAGTCCGCGCCGCAGACGGTCACAGCGTCGATCAGATCAAAACGGACAGTGAGGGCAAGGCGGAGCTGAAAAATTTACTCCCCGGCATGTACGAAATCTCGGAAAAATCCGTGCCGTCGCCGTATCTGCTGGACGCGCCCTCTCAGCTTGCCACCCTCTATCCGAACCGCGACCACACCGTTTATTTTGAAAACCATCAGAAGCCCACGCTGACCGTCAAAAAGGTGGACAGTGTGACCGGCGATCCCTTGCAGGGTGCAAAGTTCCATGTTACCTACGCCAGCAACAACACCGGCAGCGGTGAGATCAACGACCTCGGCACCTACTACACCGACGAGCATGGTCAGTTCCAGCTCACCGGTCTGCGGGACGGCTGGTACAAGGTGACGGAGCAGGAGCCGCCCACGGGGTACGCCATCAAGGAGGCCACGCAGGAGGTCTACATCAAGTCCGGCACCGGTAAGGTGCTGACCTTTGAAAACACTCCGCTCTCTGCCCTCGTCGTGTGGAAGTATGATAGCGTCACCGGCGAAGCAGTCAGCAACGCCGTATTCCAAGTGAAATATCTGACCGGCACCTCCGGCACTGGCGGCACAGTCATCGGCACCTACAAGACTTCCGCCAATGGCAGCTTCACCGTGACGGGGCTGAAAGAAGGCACTTATATCGTCGAAGAGCTTGCCAGTGACAGCGGCCATGTGATCGACACTGCGCCGCAGACAGCGTACATCAGCGGCAAGCAGCAGGATGTGGTGCAGCTCTATTTTGGAAATTCTCCCAAGGGGAACCTGCTGGTGAAGAAGATCGACAGCGTGACCCACAAGCCCCTTTCCGATGTTGAGTTTATGGTGACGACTGCGGACGGCAGCGTGGTGGGCGACGCCAACGGCAAATATGTGACAGACAGCGCAGGCAGCTTTACCGTCAGCGGCATCAATCCCGGCACGACGCTGGTGGTGAAGGAAACCCGCGCAAGGGGCGGCTATCTTTTGGACGACGCCCCGCAGACCGCGACCGTCAAGGCGGGTCAAACCGTGACGCTGGAGTTCCGCAATCAGCCGCAGGGTTCTCTCATCATCAACAAGCTGTCCAGTGCGGATAAGAAAACACCCCTGGAGGGTGTGCTGTTCCAGATCACCTATTCCGATGGCAGCTTCGTGGACAATGGCGCACTTTCCAGCAAGGGCTTGTACCGAACGGACAAAAACGGCCAGATCATTCTCAGCGGCATCACCGGAACGGTTATCGTAACGGAGGTGGAAACCATCAAGGGGTATCGCATTGACGATGCCACCCGCAGCCAGACCATCGAAGTCCGCGCCAATGATACGCAGCAGCTTTGGTTCTATAACGCCCCCACCTCCCGAATCCTGCTCCACAAAGTGGACAAGGCCACGGGCAAGGGCATTTACGGCGCAGTGTTTCTGCTTTACGACGGAAATCACAATCCCATTGGGGAATATGTGACCGATCAGGACGGCTATATCTACGCCGACGAGGGACTGGCCGATGGCCGCTATTATCTGCGTGAGATCAAAGCCGCCCCCGGTTATGTGCTTGATCCTGAACTGAAAACGATCTATGTCCGTTACGGCTCTACCACAGAAATCGAGTGGAGCAATACCGCGGAGTGCGGCCAGATCCAGATCATCAAGAAATCCGCAGACGATAACGCCACCAATGGCCTGCCTGCCGGGACGCTGCTGGAGGGCGCGGTGTTTGAGATTACCGACAAAGCGGGTAATGTGGTGGACACCATCAAGTCCGACCGCAACGGACGCGCCATTTCCAAGACGCTGCCGCTGTCCCGCTATACCGTCCGTGAGATCAAAGCGCCTGCGAATTACTCCATCAACCCCACAGTGATGACCGCCTATCTGGAATTCAACGGACAGATCGTCACCTTTGAAGTGCAGAATACCAGCGTTTCCACCGGCGTATCCATTAAGAAAACCGGCCCTGTGCAGGCTGTCCCCGGTCAGCCCATCCGCTATGTGTTTTCCGACATCAAGAACACTTCCAGCGTCGCTCTGGAGTCCTTCTACTGGCGGGATCAGCTTCCCGCGCAGGTAACGCTGAGCAAAATCGTCACCGGCAGCTACAATCAGCCGCTTTCCTACAAGGTGGTCTATAAGACCAACCTCTCCGGGGACTACCGCACTTTGGCGGACAATCTGAGCACAAGCAAGGTTTACGTATTGGACGCCCGCCCCGCTGTCCTCGGCCTTGCCGCCAATGAGCGCGTCACCGAAGTCATGTTCGTGTTCGGAAATGTAAAGGCGGGCTTTGCACAGGTAGAAACGCCTTATATCTACGCCACTGCCCGCAGCGGTCTTGCCAACAATGCCAGCGTTGTGAATGTGGCAGATGTGGGCGGCCTTTACAATGGGCAGTGGATTCAGGCGGTGTCACGCTGGCTCACCACCGTCTACACCAAAACAACGGTGAAGCTGCCCAAAACGGGGTACTAAGCCTTGCGGCAGAATGACTTTCGCAGCGCCGCCCCTGTGTGGGCGGCGCTTTCCCCATTGGTTCTCTGGCTGGCGGCAATCGCCGCCTATGCCTACGAGGACGGTATGAACCTCTTTCAATGGATGGGGCGTTTCAGCCAAGCGCTGGAGCGCCCCTTTTCCATAGGCTGGACGCCCTACTCACTGAAATGTATGCTGGGGAGCCTGCTGCTCTACGGCTGTGGCATTGCGCTCTACTACTCCAGCCGGGAGAACCGGCGACCGGGCGAGGAATACGGCAGCGCTAAATGGGGCAATCCCAAGGAACTGAACCGGAAGTATATGGATCACCGGCATAAGGACGCCAATATCATTTTGACCCAGCGGGTCCGGCTGGGTATGGACGGCTACATCACCCAGCGCAACATGAATGTTCTGGTGGTGGGCGGCTCCGGCTCCGGCAAGACCCGCTTTTTCTGCAAACCCAATATTTACAGCGCGAATTGCTCCTATCTTATCACAGATCCCAAAGGCGAGCTGCTGCGCGCGGCAGGCGCTTTGTTGGCAGCGCAGGGCTACGAAGTCCGGGTGTTCAACCTGATTGACCCCAGCCAGTCCGACGGATACAACCCCTTTTCGTACATTCACAGCGAAAAAGATGTGCTGACCCTCATTGATAACCTCATCAAAAATACCACGCCCCGCAACGCCTCCAGCAACGACCCCTTCTGGGAGAAGGCGGAAATCGCGCTGGATTCAGCCCTCATGCTCTACCTCGTCAGCGAAGCGCCCCCGGAGGAACAGAATTTTGAAATGCTGATCTACATGATGAACTTTGCCGAGGTGCGGGAGGAGGACGATCAATACCGCAGCCCGCTGGATATGCTCTTTCGGGCATTGGAAGAAGAACAGCCCAACCATGTGGCGGTGAAGCAATATAAGGCTTTCAAGCAGGCGGCGGGCAAGACTGCAAAATCCATTTTGGTAAGCGCCGCCGTGCGGCTGGCCACCTTCAATATCCCGCAGTATGCCAGAATGACAATGGTGGATGAGATGGACTTTGGCAGCTTGGGCGAGAAGAAAAAAGCCATTTTCTGTGTGATCCCTGTTGATGACAGCAGCATGAACTACCTTGTGGGAATGCTCTACACCCAATGCTTTCAGGCGCTTTACCGCAGGGCGGACGAGAAGCACAACGGGCGTCTGCCTGTGCCGGTGCGTGTCATTCAGGACGAATGGGCAAATGTGGCCCAGCCGGAGAGCTATCCGAAGATCCTTGCCACCTGCCGCAGCTACAATATTGGGCTGAACATCATCGTGCAGAACATTCAGCAGATCAAGGCGCTGTACGAAAAGGAATGGGAGAGCATCATCGGCAACTGCGACACGCTGCTGTTCCTCGGCGGCGGCAACGAACCGACTTCGTTGGAGTTTATCGTGAAGCTGCTGGGCAAGGAGACCATCGCCACCCGCACACGCGGGGAAACGAAGGGGCGCAGCGGCTCCAGCTCTACCAACTTCCAGCAGACGGGCCGCGACCTGATGACCATTGACGAAGTGCGAAAATTGGATACCCATAGAGCGATCTTGTTTATCCGCGGGGAAGACCCTGTACTGGACAAAAAGTACAACATCAAGCGCCACCCCAACATTAAGCTGACGACGGACGGCAAGGCAAAGCCTTATATCCATAAGCCGCTGGGCGCGCCGGATTACACACTGCCTGACCTGCCCTATGCGTTCAAATCACTGGACGATTATGATTTTATTGACATGGAGGAACCTGAACATGAATCTGAACAAGAAGAAACTCTGGAAATCAACGGAGCCGAATAAGGTGAAGCGGCTCTATTGGACGGCGGCTGGGGCTGCTGCCCTCTGCCTTTGCTGCGTCACGCCCGCGATGGCGGCGGGCAGCGATCCGCTGGATATTGTGAATAACCTTTCCGATTTTATCTTCAGCATCATCAAGGCGCTGGGCGTGATCATTCTCGGCTGGGGCATCGTGCAGGTGGGTATGTCGATCCAGTCCCACGACGCCAGCCAGAGAACGCAGGGCTTTCTTTGCCTCTTTGGTGGCTTAATGATCGCCTTTGCAAAAGAAATTCTGACCGCCATCGGCGCGATCTAATGAAAAGAGCCGGGAGATACTGCCTTGCGGCGGATCTCCCGGCTCCCTTGCGGGAGGTGATTTTCATTTGGATAACAACTGGATCGTAGAAAACCTGTCCAACGCCTTTGGCGTTTGGAATAGTAAAATGACGGAAATGTGGTCGCTGCTGACGGAATCGCCCCAGACCTTCAAGGGCGGCACCATCTGGCAGACCATTGTGACCATCAACGGCGGGATGCAGGCCATCGGCTACGGGCTGCTGGTGCTGTTCTTTGCCATCGGTATCTTTCGCAGTGCATCCGGCTTTCGGGACTTTCAAAGGCCGGAGCATTTGCTGCGGCACTTCATCTACTTTGTGCTGGCAAAGCTGGGTATCACCTACGGTATGGACTTGCTGGTAGATGTATTTGATGTGTGCAGCGGCATTGTGGCAACGGCGGCGGGCAGCATCGGCGGCTTGACCGGCGCATCCGTGGCGTTGCCGCAGGAGATTGCGGACGCCATTGGAGATGTGGGCTTTTTGGCGAGCATCCCCCTTTGGCTGGTGACGCTACTGGGAAGTCTATTTATTACGGTGCTGGCCTTCATTATGATCCTCACCGTCTATGGGCGCTTTTTTAAGATCTATATGTATGCCGCGCTGTCCCCGGTGGCGCTGGCGTCCTTTGCCGGAGAGGGGACTTCCCACTTTGGCAAGGCGTTTCTGCGGAGTTATGTGGGCGTGTGCATGGAGGGTGCGGTGATCGTACTTGCCTGCATCATCTTTTCAGCCTTTTCCTCCAGCGGTACGCCGGTGGTGGATAGCAGTGCCTCCGTGGTGACGCAGGTGTGGAGCTATTTGGGCGAAGTCATATTCAACCTGCTGGTACTGGTGGGCTTGGTGAAGTCTGCCGACCACATCGTAAAGGAAATGCTGGGGTTATGAGTGATCTCTTGCTTTCCGGGCCTGCCGTTGGGCGGACTTTCGTTCCCGCTTTTCTTCCATTTCCCGCAGCCATTCGCTGACCGGTGCTTTCCACGGTTCGCGCTTGCTGGGAATGTTCTTAATCAGGCTGCGAGGATTTAGTCCCAAGCGCTTAGCGCGGGCAATATCTTCATCGGTCAGACGACACTCCTTTTTGGCATCCTGCCATAGCTGTTCACTATATGCCATAGGAAAGAAGTTTCCTTTCATTTTTTCTTTATCGTACCACATCGTACATAACAAAACAACACGGAGGAATTCAATGGAAATCAAAATCAATAAAGAAATTAGAGCTTACCGCGAAACGCTCTTTTTCGGCCTGTCCGTGCGGCAATTCATCTGCTCCGTTTTGGCGGTGGGCGTAGCCGTGGCGCTGTATTTCAGCCTGAGCCGAGTGTTGGACCGGGAAACGGTGAGCTGGGTGTGCATTGTCGGCGCGGCTCCCGTGGCCGCTGCGGGCTTTTTTCAGTACAACGGCCTCACGCTGGAGCGATTTTTGTGGGCATGGCTGAAATCAGAGGTCATCATGGCAGGCAAGCGTGTCTGGAAAGCGGAAAACTACTATGAAGAAGCATTGAAACGCGAGGTGAAGAAACATTGATGTTTTTTAAGCAGCACCGCAGCGCAGAACGGGACGCCTTTTCCGTTCCCCACAGCGTTCAAAAATCTATTCCCATCAAACGCATTTATCAAGACGGCGTGTTTCAGGTAAGCGGCAAGTTTTCAAAAACTTGGCGCTTTTTTGATGTCAATTATGCCGTGGCCTCCCCGGAAAAACAGCGGGAATTGTTCATGACCTATTGTTCATTCCTCAATTCTCTCCCCATCGGAGCCACGGCAAAGATCACGCTCTTTAACCGTCAGCTCAATCAAAAGGACTTCGGTCGGACGCTGCTCATGCCCATGCAGGGGGACCGCTGTGACCTCTACCGGAACGAGTATAACGCGCTTGTTTTGGGCAAGGCGGCGGAGAGCAACAATCTCATTCAGGAGAAGTACATCACCGTTTCGGCAGAAAAGAAAAGCGTGGAGGAGGCCCGCGCGTTCTTCTCTCGTGTTGGGACTGACCTTACCACGGGACTTTCCCGTATGTCCTCCAGTGTCCGGGAGATCACGGTCAATGACCGCCTGCGGCTTCTGCATGACTTCTATCGCCCCGGCGAGGAACAGCTATTCCGCTTCGATTTGGAGGACACCATACGCAAAGGGCATGACTTCCGGGACAGCATTGCCCCGGACTGTATCTCCTTTCAGAAAAATCACTACGAGCTGGGCGATCATGTGGGGCGCACCCTGTTCCTGCGGGAGTATGCCAGCTTTATCTCCGACGCGATGATCACGGAGCTGATGGACTATCCTCGGAACATGATGCTTTCCATCGACATTATCCCCGTGGCCATGGACGAAGCAGTGAGCGATATTCGCAAGCGCATTATGTCCGTGGAATCGGATATTACCCGCTGGCAGCAACGGCAGAATCAGAGCAACAATTTTACCGCCAATATTCCCTATGACTTGGAGCAGATGCGGAGCGAAACGAAGGAATTCATGGACGACCTCATGAGCCGCGACCAGCGCATGATGCTGTCTTTGGTGACGCTGACGCACCTGGCAGATAACCTCGAACAGCTTGACCAGGACACCGAAGCTCTGCAAGCCATTGGGCGGGCGCGGGGCTGTCAGTTTAACATTCTGCGCTACCAGCAGGAGGACGCCTTGAGCACGGTACTGCCCCTCGGCTTAAAGCGCATTGACGCCACCCGTACCCTGACCACGGAATGTACCGCCGTTCTCATGCCCTTCAAGTCGCAGGAGATTCAGGACGCGGGCGGTATTTACTACGGCGTCAACGCCGTGTCGCACAATCTCATCATCTGCAACCGAGGAAACCTGCTCAACGGCAACGGTTTTATTACCGGTGTGTCCGGCTCAGGCAAGTCGATGGCGGCCAAGCAGGAGGTCTCCGCGCTGGCGCTCTCCACCGACCATGATATTATCATCGTGGACCCGGAGCGTGAATATGGCGAGCTGGTACGGGCATTGGGCGGCGAGGTTATCACCATCTCTGCCTCTGATCCAAACGGCTGCCACATCAACGCGTTGGACTTGTCCGAGGGGTATGGCGACGGCAGGGAGCCGCTGGTGATGAAGTCTGAATTTATCATGTCGCTGTATGAGCAGCTCATGGGTTCGGATAAGATCGAGCCGCAGGAGAAGTCCATCATCGACCGTAGTGTGGGAAACATCTATCGGGAATATTTGAAAAACTATCAGGGACAGCCGCCCACGCTGAAGGACCTCTATGACGACCTGATGAAGCAGGTCAACCCGGAGGCGCACCGGATCGCGCTGGCATTGGAGCTGTTCACGGTGGGCAGTTTGAATGTATTTTCCCACCAGACCAATATCAACACAAAAAGCCGCATTCTCTGCTTTGACATTCAGGACTTGGGCGAAAATCTGAAATCGGTGGGCCTGCTGGTGATGCTGGACGCTATCTATAACCGCGTCATTCAAAACCGCAAGGCGGGAAAATACACCCATGTCTACATCGACGAGATCTATCTGTTTTTCGCCAACGGGAGCGGCAGCGGACACAGCATCAACAATTATAGCAGTGAGTTCCTATACAAATGCTGGAAGCGGTTCCGCAAATACGGCGCGACGCTCACCGGCATCACGCAGAATGTGGAGGAATGTCTGCTATCCAACACGGCGCGGATGATGTTCGCAAACTCTGAATTTCTTCTGATGCTCAATCAGGCTACCACCGACCGGGAGCAGCTTGCCCGACTGCTGGGTGCATCGGATACGCAGATGAGCTATGTGGACAATGCGCCTGCCGGTCATGGACTCATCAAAGTAGGCGGGGCCATCGTGCCCTTCGCCAACGAGCTGCCCAAAAATACGGAGCTGTACCGCTTAATGTCAACCCGCCCCGGTGAGGACTGATGCCATGCGGGACTTGAAAATCAAACCCGGCATGGATACGCCCAAGGCAAAGCTGAAGAACTCCGCACCAAAAGACGCTGAGTCCATTCTGAAAAAGCACATGGATAAGCGGCAGCGGGAAAAGGAGCCGGAAAGCCGCGATCCCGTGCGCTACGCCACCGACCGCGTGGAGAAAACTATGCGCAGGGGTGCGGCTGGGGCGGCGGATGCCTCGCGGCGCATGATAAAGCATTATCAGGAGCAGAAACGGCAAGGTAGGAATAGTGCGTCGGAAAGCCGTACTGCGGCAGAAACGCTCGAAACCATGGACGGTGTGACGCCGACAGAAAGGGGCCTGCCCGATACGCCTGCGGCGTATTCTGATGTACTGCAATCACACGCCGCACGAAACAAAGTCGGAAATCAGACCGTACCTCCGCAAAATCGCAGAGGTACAAAAAGCGCAAATGCCGCCCCGCAGGAGCGTGGACGGCAGAAAGCCATACAGGACGCAAAAGCCGCCTATCGGCGGAACCTTGCCGAGAAAAGAACAGCAGAGCGGCACATTGTACCTCCACCGTCCGACCGTGGAGGCACAATGACCACTCCGCAGAAAGGCAATTCGGGGGTATCGGTCAAGGGCAGCCATGGCCCCAAGAGCGGACAGGCCATGACCAAGGCCACGCGCACCATGCGTGTTCGACCAACTGACCACGCAGCGCCGAACAATGCAATCATCACGCGCCGCGCAAGGGCAACGGCACAGCAAAAGGCACAGCGGAAGATGCTTCAGAAATCCACGCAGAGCGGCGGAAGGGCTTCCAAAAAGCTGGGCAGCGTGGCAGTCCAGGCAGTGAAAGGAATCGGGAAAGGAGTGGCGTCTGCGGTCAGCTCGATCCTGTCGGCAGGCGGCGGTGCGGTGGTGCTGGTGCTGCTCCTGACGGTGATTCTTGTGGCGGCAATCGTGGCGTCCCCCTTCGGTATCCTTTTTTCCAACGAGAGCCGGGAGGCGGGCGTTGTGCCGATCTCCGCTGCGGTGGCGCAGGTCAATTATGAGTACAACGAGCGGTTGGAGGAATTGCAAACAGCGGACAGCTACGACTCCATCTCCGTGACCGGGCAGTCTGCCGATTGGATCGAGGTGCTGGCGGTGTTTGCGGTGAAGGTGGCGGGCAGTAACGATGTGGACGCCGCAGATGTAGCCACAATGGATGCTGACCGCATCGACCGTCTGAAAACGGTCTTTTGGGATATGACTACCATAGCCCACCGCATTGAGGTCATTGACCACCCCGGCAGCGGTGACGACGATGGCTGGACGGAGCGAAACCTCTATATCACCATTACTGCAAAAACGGCAGAAGAAATGAAAGCAGTTTACCATTTCAACCGCAATCAGATTGCGGCACTGGACGAGCTGCTGGAGCAGCGGGACCTCCTGCGGGAGCTGATCGAGGATGTGTACTCCGTCAGCGGGGATACGGCGGCGCTGCTCCGCAATCTGCCGGAGGGTCTGTCGACGGAGCGCGAGGCGGTGGTACGCACCGCCTGTTCTCTTGTCGGCAAGGTGAATTATTTCTGGGGCGGCAAGAGCCTTGTGATCGGATGGGACGCCCGATGGGGCGAGCTGCGGCAGGTCACGGCGGCGGGCAGCTCCACCACAGGAACCTACCGCCCATACGGACTGGATTGCAGCGGTTTTGTGGACTGGGTATTTTACAACGCCACAGGCGGGGACTACATCATCGGTCACGGGGGCGGAGCGATGATGCAGCATACCTACTGCACCCCAATCTTATGGGAGGACGCACAGCCGGGAGATCTTGTCTTTTACCCCGAAGATAACCATGTTGGCATGGTGGGCGGTTGGGATGAGGACGGAAATATTTTAATCATCCACTGTGCCAGCGGCTATAACAATGTGGTCATCACCGGCAAAGAGGGCTTTACCTCTGTCGGACGACCTGATTATTATGTACAGCGGGAGTGATTGGAACGAATATGTAGTTCTTTGCCTGATTGTCAATGCTCTTGAAAAAACGACCCGATTCGCATATAATACATGACGATGTGACAGCGGAAAGGGGCGTGGGCGGCATGATCTCCGACGAAGAACTTTACAGGCAATATCTGCACGGTGATGAAGCTGGACTTGAAGCTCTGATGAAAAAATACGGCGATCTGCTGACCCTCTACATCAACGGTTATCTGCATGATGTTCACGAGGCGGAGGACTTGATGATTGAAGTCTTTTCCTATCTGTTCACGAAAAAGCCCCGTATCCGGGACGGCGGATTTAAGGCTTACCTCTATAAAGCGGCGCGGCACATGGCTTTACGCCACAAAAGCAGACGGCGACTTTTCTTCAACCTGGATGACCTGACCGAGGAGCCGGACGGACAAACGCTGGTGGATGAGGTCATCCGAACAAAGGAACGGGATCAGATTTTGCATTTCTGCATGGATGAGTTAAACCCGGACTATCGGGAGGCCCTTTATCTGACCTATTTCGAGGGCATGAGTTACTTGCAGGCCGCCGAGGTCATGGGAAAAAGCGTGAAGCAGATTACTAATATAGTATACCGGGGGAAAGAGCGTCTGCGCGGATTATTGGAACGGGAGGGGATCACAAATGTTGAGCCATGAGGAACGGATTGCAGAAGTAAAACGGCGTATCGCGGAAAAAGAGCATCAAAAAAGGCTGCGGCAGGCACGGATCGCCGCCGTTTCCGGCGTGGCAGCGTGTCTTGCGGTGATTGTGGGCGTTTCCCTGTTCATGCCCGGTATTGTGGAGCAAATCGAGCTGGGAATTTCCTCCGGCTTTGAAACAGCGGCAACAATGTTCGGCGGCAGCGCCACGCTGGGATATATCGTCATCGGACTGCTTGCCTTTGTTCTCGGCGTATGCGTGACGATTTTGTGTTTCCGAATCCGTCTGCTGAACAAAGAGGAACAGACGGAGGAGCAAAAGGGGGACAATGCGGATGGAACTTGTCAGTAACCTTTTGCAATTCATCGTTACCCTGCTGGGCTTTAGCCTGAGCGGAATCCGGTATCTGAAAAGCCGGACACAGGCGTATTTCCTGCTGACCTGCTTTTATGGCTGCTTTGCCCTCGGCTCTCTGTACTGGACGCTGTATTTGCTTTTATATTCTGAAACACCGCAGGTCTTTTATGTGTCGGAGTTTAGCTGGGTAGCCAGCGTCATTTTTCTTTACATCCTGCAATACGCGCTTTCCTCCGCGGAGGAAAGGGGCTTTGCGTGCCGCAAAGCCCTAATCGCCCTCTTGATCGGCGTTCCGCTGTGCGTGCTTTACTGCACCTTTGGAGACATCCTCTCCAATCTGCTCTGGTGCGGTTTGATGATCGTTGTTTCCTATCATGCGATCCGTGGCCTTGCTTATGCTCGGGCGCAGGTAGGGGCAGCACGCGATATGCAATATTTTCACATTGGGGTGCTGTGCTATGTGGCGGCGGAATATGCTTTTTGGACTTCCGGCTGCTTCTGGCCGGGGGATTCCATTCCCAGCCCCTACTGCTGGCTTGACTTTCTGCTGACGCTCTGCATCTTCGCCCTGCTGCCAGCCACAGGAAAGGCGGTGCGGGAATGACCTATATTGAAAATGTATTTATCTGTATGGCGTCGCCCCTACTGATCGCCGCCCTGTGCATGGGAAAGCGGCGGACAAAGTTCTTTCTGTTTTGCCTTGCGGGAATGGGTGCGTGTCTGCTCTCCGCTTACATCAATACCTTTCTCGCCGCACTTTATGGGGCGGACACCTTTGGCGCAACTGCGGAGATCGCCCCGGTGGTGGAGGAAGTGATGAAGCTTCTGCCGCTGCTCTTTTACCTTCTGGTATTCGAGCCGAGGGCAGAACAGATCAAGATCGCCGCCGTGATCACTGCGCTTTCCTTTGCCACCTTTGAAAATGTCTGCTATCTGATCCAAAACGGGGCCGGACATTTTTCCTTTATTTTCTTCCGGGGCATCGGAACGGGAGCGATGCATGTCATCTGCGGGGCCATCGTCGGAGGAGGGCTTGCGTATGTGTGGCGGCGGATGTGGTTGAAGATTGCCGGAACCTGCGGCCTGCTGGGAGCGGTCATCACCTTTCATGCGATCTATAATCTGCTGATTGCCTACGGCGGCGCGGCGCAGTATATCGCCTATCTTCTGCCTGTGCTGATTCTGACAGCGGGAAAGTCGCTTGCCCGCCGTCTGACACCATAATGAAATAGATTTTTCTCTTTTGGGAGCTGCCTTTGTGCGGCTCTCAAATTTTTTGAAAAAATTTGATTTTGGGGTGAGAGTTTTTCCGCGTTTTTGTACCTATATAAATGAAAGGCTTTTTAAGCTGAGTTTTCAGAGAGGAGGTTTTGCGTGTATGTACGATACAGAAAAGCGTGTTGCGATAGTAAAAAAGCGAATAGCGGAACACCGCCGCAGGCAGGCGCGGCGAAGCATCCGCAGTTTGTCTGCCCTGTGCGTCCTGCTGTTCCTGTCCCTTGTGGGAACGGTGGGAACGGTAGGGACGGTACGGGGCCAGCCGATAGATGCCGCAGGAATGTACGGCGCGATCCTGCTGCATGAGAGCGCGGGCGGATATGTGCTGCTGGCGGTGGCGACGTTTATGCTGGCCGTGGTGATCACGGTCGTCTGTATGCGGCTGCATGAACGGGAGAAGCAAAAACAGAAACAAGAACAAGAACATAAGGAGGACGCAACATGAAAAAAATCCTGTCCCTGCTTTTGACCCTCTGCCTGCTGCTGGGCGTTCTACCCTCTCAGGCCCTCGCGTATGTGGGGGACATTATATCGCCTGGCAGTACAAATGTGCAGACGAGCACGAACAATAATTCGCTCGTCCTACAAAACGACTATATCCGTGTGACGCTGAACAGGCAGACCGGCATCCTCACGACCGCTCCGACTGCGGCATCGGACAGCCCCGGCCAGCAGAAGCCCTACTGCGAGTTCATCACGTATGATAACGGAATCGGTTACAATAAGAAAGAAATCACACATCCCGCAACGCTCAGTCTGAAAAGCGCATCGTTTGTGGAGAAAACGCCGAACGGCGACACAAAGGCCATTAAGGCGGAGTATGCTCTGACATTCGAGCTGTCCGGGAAATCTGTTTCCGCAACGACTGCGGTTTACTATGAACTGGTGCAGTGCGGAGAAAATAAGTCGTCAGCAGACGCATGGGGCGTGCTGACGTCCGTTGATAACATCAAAATCAACGCCAACAGCTTCGGCGACCTCAACCTGGCTACCGATATGAGTGCTTGGTGGGGCTATACCCTCGACGGCTTCAGCGGTATGGGGCACGCCAACGCCACAGACGGCCCCGCCATCAAGATGAGCCGTACCGTCGTCAAGAATGAGGCAGAAGATGAGATTTCAACCGAAAGCTCCGTCATCACCAGCAAGGTGGATGATTTGGATACCTGGCAATCTTTCTCACAGGGGACGGATTGGTGCTACAACTACATCACCGAGGTCTATGTGGACGGCTACGCCTGGGCAAATCCCTTTGTAGGACTGTCGGGCTACTATAAGAATAAGACCATCAAAGCCTATCTGCCCGATACGGTCAGCGTCACGCCGGGCAATAACCCCAGCAGCACCCGCGTGGAGTGCAGAAACGATATTGGTTACTATTTCAGCGGTGACGAGAGCTATCCGAATTCAGGACGCTTTCTCTGGGGCTTCCGCAATCTGACAAAAAATGCGGCTGATGTTCCATCAGAGCCGGACAAGGTGGAAGTATCCATCAACGCCAAGCGGCTTGCTGCCTTTGCTGACGGGAATGACGGCGTAACGGTGGAATATGTTGCCGATGACGCGGCGCTGAACGCGCTGAAACAGCGGTACGGAAATCCCGTCGCCCTCATCAGCGGCGACTATGAGAGCAAAAACGGCACGGACTTTGCCTTTACCGGCGGGGCGGCGCTGCTCTCGCCCTCTGTGACGGCGACATGGGGAAATGGCGGTGAGCTCGTCATTCACAAGGACGGAACAATCACCCACAGTGGCCTGAGCCTGAATGCGCCCAGCTTCAAGTTCTATCAGCCGAACAGCGGCGCGGGCGAGGAATTGAAAATCAAGCTCACACAGGACGGCTTTTTGTTTGAGATTGACCCCGAAAAGAACGACGCCGTGATCTATGTGGACATCCCCTATGCCACGGCGAAGCTGGAAAAGGTCACCGCTGATGCCGCGGGAAACCTGGTGTTCGCCGGCGGGATCAGCTTCCAGACGGTCTTTGAAGGGGCGAGCTTCACCTTGAAAGAGCTGGGCTACGGCTTAAATGACAAAAATGAATTTGCGGTCAATGGCGTCCATGCCACGGGCAGCTTTGACACGGCCAAGACGCTGTCGCTGGAGCTGGCGAAGGTCGAGGGCGAGGTCAACACCTTCAAGGGGAAGGAGAAATATGCGTTCACGCTGGAACTGAACGCCTTTGACCTCTTTGAGACTGAGGCGGAGCTGGAGCTGGTGCGCAGCAAAAAGGACGGCAGCCTGCTCCCCAATACGCTGTACTTCTATGTCGCGGCACGCCCCGGCATCCCTCTCATTCCGCCGGTGCCCATCGGGCAGCTCAACGGCGGCGGCGCGGGCTTCAAGGATCTTGCCGCCACGGTGAACGGCGACTACTTTGCCATTCCGCCCCTCAAGCTGCGGGGTACGCTGAAGGGCACCTATCTCCACCTCATCGAGGGCAAGGGAGATGTGGTCATCGGCCCCAGCGAAATCTCCCTCAAGGCGAGCGATGTGGGCATCGTGGGGACGAACGCGTCCATCATCGACAGCTTCGGCTATTCTCTCCAGCTCAACGGCCAGGAGCGGACCTATCACGGAACGACCTACAAGGGCATTTACTTCGTCGGTTCCGAGACCCTTGAACTGGATCTGCCAAGCACTGAGATAGAAGTATTTATCCTGGATACCTCCATCGAGCTGGGTGCGTTTGGCGGAACGGGTACGAAAAATGATACAAAGCATTTGTATCTCGGCGTGGGTGCCAACGCCGTTGTCAAAAGCAAGGTGCAGGTTCCAAGCGATGTTCCCGTGATTGGCGGCTGGAAGCTTGGCAGTTGGGACGTTAACCTCATTGTGGGCGGACAGACGGAGTTCCCGCTTGAGAACGTCAGCGTTGACGAGGGCATGAAGCAGGCGTTCAGCAATATTGACGTGTACCTGGGCGCGATGACCGGGGTATATGCCGGAATTATCGACGCGCGGCTGTGGGTGCTTGTGCCGAACATCGTGGAGACCAACTTCCGCAGGGGCGGCGGTTGGGATGTTGAAACCAAGTGGTTTGGCAGACTGTCCGAATGGGACTGGTCGGAACGCGGCGTTGAGCCGGTGGTGCAGGCCATGCAACCGGAGGACGGCGGCGAAGACGTTCCCATGCTGCTCGCGCTGGAGCCTGTGGCACTTGAAAACGGTGGGAATACAAAGACCATTGAGGTGAACGCTGATAAAGACAACGGCGAAACACCGTACATCCTGCTGGCCTTTGAGAATACGGTCACCGAGCAGGAAATCAAGCAAGCCCTGTCCGTTACAAAGCGTGGTGAAACCAGCCCCACCAATATTTACTGGGTTGGTGATGATTACGAAATCAATTCTGCCTATACCATCAACGCAGATACCGACATCATAAAGAATAAGGATGACGGGAAAGACTACCGCGTGGTGATCCTGCGGCTGACGGAGGGCGGAACCTACGAGGTCAACACAGGCTCGCTTGCGCTTGAAACGGATAAATCTCAGGGGGTTTCCATTGCGCCGTTCGAAAGTCTGGAATTGCACTTGAATGACAATCGGGTGTCCGGTGAGATCAAATACGCCGAAACGGGTACGAAATATGTGCTGCGCACCTATTTTGCCAACGCCGAGGGCGGCGCCGACTATCTCGTGGACGAGCAGACCGTGGCGGATTCCGCTGACATTTCGGTCACGATCCCCACGACGGGCGGACTGGCCCCTACGGGCGAGTATTATGTGACCTCCTTCCTGATGACGGAAAAGGAAGCCGACCTGGATGATGACGGCGAGCTGGAAAAAGCGCTGGTGGGCATCGACAGCCAGTCGTTCGGCGACCCGGTCTCTTATGCGAACACCACCCAGCCTGACGCTCCCGCGAGCGCCAGCCTGGACTTCACCGGCAATGAGGTCATGCACGCGGAATGGACTGCGGTTGAAGGCGCGGAGGGCTACCGTGTGACGGTCTATCAGCAGGACGGGAACGACTGGATCGATACCGGCTTTGGCTACGACCTGGACAAGAACACCACCGCCCTCAACATGGCGCTGACCGTGGGCGGCGAGGAAACAAAAGGGTCTAAAAATCTTTCCGCGAAGGAGACCTATCAGATCGGCGTGAGCGCCTACCGCACCGTGGAGGGCGGCAAGTATTACAGCATAGAGACCAAGTCCAACGAGGAATACCTGCCGGAATACACGCCGCTGAAACTGACACTCTCTGTAAACGGCACGACCTGCACAGCAGACGAAAATGGCGTGTACCACGCCTATATCGGCGGTGAATCGAATACGCTGGCGGTAAGCTGCGCTGACGACAACTCCAATGCTACTTTCAAGGTTACAAGAATGGACAAGACTACCGAAAACGAGATTGCGGCGAGCCAGGATGGTAGCTATACAATCCCTGATTTTGAGGGCAGCCTGATGTTCAAAATCGACGGCATTTCAAGCGTCACGGGCAGTTCGACCGCCAAAGATGTGACCAGCGTATTCCTGCTGGTGAGCGTGGACAAGACCGCCCCCGTGCTGACCCTCTCTGATCCGATATTCTATGCCAATATGACCACGGGTGCGTATGAAATCACCGGAACGGCGGACGCGGGAAGCGAGATTCTATACGGAAATGATGGTAAGTCGGTCTACGCGAGCAGCGACGGAACCTTTACTATTCCCGGTACACTGGAGCATGAAAACAGCGGTGTCCTTTCCCTCTACGCGCAGGATGCCGCAGGGAGCAAATCAGATTTGCAGTTTGCGCTGATTACCAAGCAGGAGCAGTATGCTGTTACGGTGAACGGAAGCTACGCACAGGATTCGGGCGCTGGGAGCTACGCTGAGGGTGCGATGGTCACAATCCGTGCGGGAACGCGCAGTGGCTATCAGTTCAGCGGCTGGACTTCCAACAGCGGTGTTACTTTCGCAGACGCGAGCAGCGCGACAACGACCTTTACTATGCCAGCTTCCGCCGTAACGGTCACGGCGAACTGGAGCAGCTCCGGCGGTTCCTCGTCCGGTGACTATGATGAGCCGAGCTGGCCTGTCACCGCGCCCGACACGGAAAACGGGAGCATCACCGTTCGGCCGAAGAACGCCTCCAAGGGCGACACCGTGACCATCACGACCAAACCCGACGCGGGCTATGAGCTGGAAAGCATGACTGTCACCGATAGGAACGGCAAGGCGCTGGGGCTGACCGACAAGGGCGATGGAATCTACACCTTCAAAATGCCCGCGGACAAGGTGGAAATCAAGGCCAGCTTCGCGCCGGAAAAGACCGCACAGGACTTCTTTACGGATGTTCCCGCAGGCAGTTATTATGAGGACACCGTACTGTGGGCAGTCAGGAACGGGATCACAGGCGGCATCGGCAACAAGCAGTTCGGGCCCAACGATCCCTGCACCCGCGCGCAGATCGTCACCTTCCTGTGGCGCGCGGCGGGCAGCCCCGCACCCAAGAACACCGGCACCGCCTTTGGCGATGTGAAGCCCGGTAGCTTCTATGAGCAGGCCGTGGCGTGGGCCGTGGAGAACGGCATCACCGGCGGCACCGGCGACGGTATGTTCAGTCCCGACGCTACCTGCACCCGCGCACAGAGCGTGACCTTCCTGTACCGCGCGGCGGGCAGCCCCGCGGTCAGCGGCAGCGCTGAGTTCGGTGATGTGGCGACCAATGCCTATTACGCCGACGCGGTGGCATGGGCCGCCAAGAACGGCATCACCGGCGGCATCGGCGGCGGACTGTTCGGCTCCGGCAACGACTGCACGAGAGCCCAGATCGTGACGTTCCTCTATCGTAACTATCAGAGCAAGTAACCGTATACAAACCCCGCAATAAGAACGGCGGCAAAGGATCACCATGTCCTTTGCCGCCGCCTTTTTATCTTTTGGAGCAAAAAAGAAGCAGGGTGTAACCCCCACTTCTCCGTTACTGATCTTTCTTTTTCTTCATTTTCTCTACCTGACGACAGAGATCGATATAGTCCCTTGATTCAGTATCGTCTTTTCCGGAGAAGAACTCCAGAACATCGGCGCTGACGGAATTCGGACGAGAGGTTCCAGCGTGTGCAATGGCATCCAAGCTGATGTGCAGCTCACGGGCAATAAGGAAAATAGTTTCGCCCTTCGGATTG
>OKVB01000106.1_pt1 | contig 57720 bp, 38 predicted proteins | sample 1606651 | NCBI WGS metagenome assembly OKVB01 (sample SAMEA3882518, study PRJEB24775) | human gut metagenome | biome: human-associated habitat; feature: intestine environment; material: feces | place: Netherlands | collected 2009/2010 | reverse complement strand
CAAAATAACTGAAATTATTTTATAGAATCCCTAATATAGCTCGGGTGTCTGGATATATAACAGCTTTTTTCAGCTTTACGTTAAAATAGTTTCATGCTATCATTATTTTATTAAAAATTTTGATAACGTGAAGCTGTTTTTTGATTGTGGGGTGTAAGGAATGGGTAGATTTGTAAATCCTGATAACAGTGCATTTCAGGTGGCACTGAATTCTCCGATATATGTGGATAAAACCGGATTGTTGGAATATACAAACAGCGTACTTAATACAACAGAAGCTTATATCTGTAACAGCAGACCACGCAGGTTTGGAAAATCATATGCTGCAAATATGCTGGCCGCTTATTATAGTAAAGGCTGTAATTCCGAAGAAATGTTTTCAGGGCTGGATATAAGCAGGGAATCGGATTTCAGGACTCACCTTAATAAGCATGATGTGATTCATCTTGATGAATATTCTTGTGCGGTAACACCGCAAGTCCGGCAGACGGGAAACCGTCTGTCCGGGCTAGCGGGAACCGCTTATGCGAGTTTATTCACGTAATGTTTTGTCCAAGCCATAAACCTCTCGCATCGAGATATCATGTTCGGCATCAATGCTTGTAATGTTGATACGATAACTGTCATGAGCAATGCGGTCAATGATTGCATCTGCCAGAGGACTATCATCACCACCCAGTTGGTCGTACCATTCCTCGAACTCATACTGGGAGCAAAAAATCGTTGAAGATTTCTTGCGTCTCCGATGGAGTAGTTCGAAGATATCTCTTTGTTCAGATTCCGTTGGTTTCAATAGAAGCCATTCGTCCAAAATCAGGACAACGGGATTGGCATACTTAGCCATCACCTTTTTGTAGTTGCCATCTGTCCGTGCCACCTCCAGATCAATAAGCAGATCAGGCAGACGGATATATTTGGTATTGTAATACTGCTTACAGGCTTCCATGCCAAAGGCACAGGCCATGTAAGTTTTACCGCAGCCTGTAGCACCGGTAATAAAAAGATTCCGATGTTCAGATATATATTCGCAGGTAGCAAGTCTGCGAATCAGTTCCTTGTTTAGCTTGCGTCCGGAAGTATAGTTGATATCCATGATATTCGCTTCCGGCTGATCGAAACCGGCATTCTTGATCAGTCTTTTGAGACGGTTGTTTTTGCGACTGCTGTATTCGATATCCACCAGCATACCGAATTGATCCTCAAAGGGAACCTCCTTGAATTTTGGGTCATTGAGTTGGTTGCGGAATGCATCTGCCATTGTGGTAAGGCGCATTTCTATTAACTTATCCATTGTACTCTGATTGGTCATATGTGTTTACCTCCGATAGTAATCGGCACCTCGTGTGATGCCATGTGCTTTATGTGTGGTCTTGGTATCGATTGCTTCCGATGCCAGTTTTTCTGAACCGGTTACAAGTAGGTTTTTAATACTCTTGTAACTGGGTGATGCTGTATAGGATAATGCCTTTTTACAGGCAGCTTCCAGTAACGCATCTGAGTACTTCTCAGCAAGCTTAAGAAGCCCCATACAGCTTCGGTAGGTTTGTTGTTCCACACTTTTGGAGGTCAATATTGCATTGACTGCAGTGTACGTATTTATGCCAATCCGCTCAGCCCATTTACGGAAGCGGTCACCGTTCCATTCCAGATACTTCTGGTGGTCTGCCGGCATATGTTCAGTAATGGTGCTGTACTGCCCAGGGCGTCCTTTTAGACGACGATGGGAAGCAATGCGGTTATGGTTGTAGAAAATTTCAATCGTGGTGTCTGTTACCCTTATATCAACTTTCTTTTTAATGTATTCGTACGGAACGGAGTATAGCATTCCGTCCACAGATATGTGATAATTGAACTGGACAGTGGCTGTTTTCCAGTCACTCAGTTCAAAACGGGTAGCAGGTAATGGTGCCAGCAATGGTTTTTCTTCCCCAAGAAATAAGCTTCGCCGACTACCCTCTTTCTTCTGAAAGAGCCTTTGGTTGAACAGTTCTAGCTTATCTTTTATTGCACGGTTTAATTCTGCAAGGGAAAAGAACTGTTCATCCCGAAGTGCTGCTGTTATCCAGGTAGAGATATTTCCTACCGTTCCTTCAGCATTCGGCTTATCCTTGGGAGCTCTGACACGAGCCGGAATAATAGCGGTGCAATAATGTTCAGCTAGTTCCTGATAAGTTTCATTGATCTGCTGGTCTTTCCATCCCCCATTGTGAATAACTGCGGTTTTGCAGTTATCCGGTACGAGGATTCTGGCAACACCGCCAAAGTACTCATACATATGGACATGAGCATTGATCCATGATCTCTGCTTCATATCCAGAAATGCTTCCACATATGCATACTGACTGTAAGTCATTACACCTACAAAGATGTAAGATTTTAAGATTTCACCAGTGTCAGGATCAATAATTGTTGCCGGATCACCAGCCCAGTCAACCTCAACCTGTTCGCCGGGTTTACGGTTGATATGCATGGTAGCACGATGTTTCTGCTCATCCTGTTGGATGTGATAGCAGAATTGTGAATACATGAGTGGTTCTTCACCGTTGGCACGGCAATCCTCTATGTACTCAGTCCATAAGAGCTTTTTGGTGACTCCATTACGGAGCAGTTCCTTACGGATGTAAGCGTAGTCGGGCATCTTCTTACTGGCAGATACCTTGCTCTCTTTCGAGAACATGAGCTTTTGAAGCTCTGTGTCGGTCATTGATTCATCAAGAGGCCAAGAGATATTTAGTTCTCTGGCACGTTTTTGAACTTTGACGACAGTTTTTTGTGAAACACCACAGCTTGCCATGATGTTACGTTGTGAGAATCCCAATCCGGTAAGCCGGATGATTTCTCGATATTTGGTCATAATCGTGACCTCCTCATAATGAATTTACACTAAAAGTGCATAACATCATTATAAGGGTTTAGGAAAAATGTGATTCCATTTTTGCCGGAATCGTGATTCCCTAAAAAACGGAACATTGATTTCCATACGCCGGACAGGTGATGGATTTCACCCCGGATTATTCAACTTACTTGTATCAGGAGGGGTACAAGCCCCTCCTGATAAACTGCGGAACAGTTATTCGGTTATGAGCAAGTAGCGAAAGCGGATTGCGAATATCCGATTGACCCAATTGATCATTTTCCGACAGACTGCTTTATTCTTTTTTATAATCACTGCTTTTTAAACGTACGATAAATTTAATACCTTTATCCATCATATGTATAAACGCAGGTGTAGAAGGATATCCTCGGTCCATGATAATGATAAATGGAATATTTCCTATTGTTTCCGGTATTCGCTCTAATTGCTTTTATGCCAGGCGCATCTCATCAAATTTTACTTTGTTACAATCACTTTCTAGTATCATGCGATTCATTACATCATAGATACAGCCTAATCCTATTTGAGCCTGGGGTTTTGTATTTTTTCGGCTTGCAGAACCATACAGTTCCAGCGTTTCAGCAGTGGTAGGAATATTAATGTCTGAGCCGTCTGCCGACAAAATGCCTTAAATTCATTAGAACTCATTTTTTCTATGTCCATGAATGTACGTTTTTGAGAATGTTTCATCAGCATCACATCCTTTTCTGCGGCAGGTTCATGGTTTTTTTTTACAATATAAGCATATAAAAAAAAGCAGAAGACATCTAATTTTTTTAGAATAAATATCGTCTGCTTTAAGTTAATGACATTGCATAAAATCAAGGCTTCACAAATTCTTCACAAAATAATTAGCACTCATCTCTTGACAGTGCTAATAATGCGTGTTATAGTACATACAGAACAAAGGAAGAGAGAAAAAGAAATCTTCCGGAGAAAGTTCTTACAGAGTTTTCAGAAACAGTAAATTAAAAACGCCTGCATAATATGCAGCGAATATAGATCAGGAGGAATGAGTTATGTTAATGCCAAGTATTTTCGGAGAAGATTTATTTGATGATTTTATGGGATATCCTGCAGGCCGTCAGGCAGCTGCCAATGCTTATCCTCAGGTGAAAGATATGATGAAGACAGATATCCGTGATGTTGACGGAAATTATGAACTGGATATCGATCTTCCGGGATTTAAGAAAGAAGATGTGAAGATCCAGCTGAAGGATGGTTATCTGAACATCCAGGCAACCAGAGAAGAGAAGAAAGATGAGAAGGATGAGAAAGGCAAATATGTTCGCAGAGAGCGTTATACAGGAACCTGCAACAGAAGCTTTTATGTAGGACCAAATATTAAACATGAAGATATCCATGCGAAATATGAGAACGGAATCCTTCACGTAACATTCCCGAAAGAAGAGACCAAGAAAGAAGTAGAAGAGAAGAAATTTATTGCAATTGACTGATCTAATAGAGGAAGCCCCCATCTTAAGGCTGTAAGCCCCAGGTGACGGGATGATGTCATAGCAGCAATATCCGGAACAACCCAAACGGATATGAAGATTCCAAATGTCATATTGCATTTGTTTAATATAAACCCCCTTTTTTTCACCCCTCTGCCAACCCCGGCAGAGGGGCTTTTTGCGTTCCAGTCTGAAGTGCACAGGTATGTAGAAAGCCCAGTATTGTGCTCGCACATAAGCTGGGCTTTCTACATACCTGTATAGGGCGGACGCCCGACATCGAGATGCAGCGCAGCGGAATCGAGATGCCGCACTTCAGACGTACCTTTTGAATATCTTTACACCTTTTCCCCACTCTGTTATACTTGGAACAGGTAAACAGCGGAAATTCGGTAATACTATAAATTGGGGAAAGAGTTTTTACAGAGGTGAACATATGGGAGATAGAATCAAGGTTATTATGGACTGCGATCCGGGAATTGATGACGGCATTGCGCTGGCTTATGCGGCGGCACATCAGGACGAATTGGAGCTTCTTGCGATAACAACATTTGCAGGAAACGCTACCATTGATAAAGTAACGAAGAATGCACTGGAACTGGCAGATTTTTACGGACTGAAAGTTCCTGTGGCAAAAGGCCAGGAGCGCCCTCTTGTAAAAGAGCCGCTTCATGCAGAAGAATTCCACGGAGAGACAGGCCTTGGCCACTGTGTTCTGCCGGAGACAAAAAAAGAGCTCGCATCAGACAATGCAGTGCTTTTTATCCGTGATATTCTGAATGACCTTCCGGAAGGTGAACAGGTAACGGTGATCGAGACAGCACCAATGACCAACCTTGCATTGCTTTTGAGGATTTTTCCGGAGGTGAAGGAGAAGATCCGCCAGATCGTATTTATGGGCGGCGCGGCGAAAGGCGGAAACATCACACCGGCAGCGGAATTCAATATTTATGCAGATCCGGAAGCAGCGAAGATCGTATTTTCTTCCGGAATTCCACTGGTGATGTGCGGACTGGATGCTACCCTGAAATGCAATCTCACCAGAAACCAGATTATGAAATTATGCCAGTCCGGTAACCCGGTTGCAAAAGCCTGCGGCGATATGGCCGGTTATGTACTTGGAAATCCTACCAAATACCGTTGTGTGGCAAGTATTCATGATGCGGTACCATTTATGTACCTTCTTCATCCGGAGTTTTTTAAGACGGAAAAAGCACTCCTGGATGTAGACTGTTCTGAAGGTGCCGGACGAGGTGCCACATTATGTGATTTCCGCTGGTGGTTACACGAAGAAGACGAAATGAAAGATATAATACTGACAGATGCAGACACCGGAAATTTTCAGCAGGAACTGTTTGAATCAATTTATTCCGTGTCCGGATGCAGAGCCGCGAAATAACCGTGAGCAGGCCATGAAGCAGAGAGAATACACTGTCTGCTTTCCATAAACATATCTGTGCACACTGTCAGTTAAGAGGACAGAAAACCCATGAACTATATTGTATTTGACCTGGAATGGAACCAGAATCCGGATGGAAGAAAACATCCGGACAGTCGACTCCCTTTTGAGATCATTGAGATCGGGGCAGTAAAATTAAATGAAAAAAGAGAGATCATCGACACCTTCCAGTGCCTGATCAAGCCCAAAGTGTACCATTGGATCCACGACAGCATCCATGAGGTGATCCACGTAGATTTCCATGAACTGGAGAAAGGACTTCCTTTTCCAAAAGCGATCCGCAGATTTCTGGAATGGTGCGGACCGGAATATCGGTTTTTTACCTGGGGAAACCAGGATGTAATGGAGCTTCAGAGAAACATGAAATATTATAATCTTCTGAAGCTGATCCCAGGACCGGTCCATTATTATGATGTACAGAAGCTTTTCAGTGTGAAATTTGAAGATGGAATTGCCAGACGTTCCCTGGAATATGCCATTGATTATCTTAAACTTCCGAAGAACCGGGATTTTCACCGGGCACTGGCAGATGCCAGCTATACGGCAAGAATCCTTCTGGAGATTGATGAAGCCTGCATGATCCGTCATCCATCCCTGGATGTATACCAGAATCCAAAATCAAAAGAGAAGGAAATTTATATTTCCTATACAGATCATGATAAGTTTGTATCCAGGGAATTTGTATCAAAAGAACGCCTGATGAAGGACCGCACTATGGTGAGCACGGTGTGTCCTATCTGCAGATGCCCTGCCAAGCGGAAGATTCGCTGGTTCAGTACCAACAATTCCAAGGTATATTACAGCCTTGCCCTCTGCCACGAGCATGGACCCGTTGCAGGGAAGATCAGAATCCGAAAAACCGATGAGGGAAAATATTTCGGGGTAAAAACCCTGAAAGCAGAAGATACAGAAGCGGCGGATGAAATCCGTGAAAAGCACGAATCTCTCCGCCGCAGAAAAGTCTCAAGAAGCCTGGACAAGAAGATCTGATACGACATTCCGTTCGTATTGCATTCCCCAGCCAACCATTTGTTTTTTGTAATAATATTTGCTTTTCAGACGCAGCAGGCCGGCAGCATTCTGGAGAACGGCCTGGCGTTTGGTAAGCTGTGATTTGTCAATTCCTTTTGGTAAAGTCACATAAACCTTTGTCTTATAATAAAACGGATAAGTATTTCCGTTGTTCTTAAGAATATATTTATCACATGGAAGTACCTTAAACGGGACTGGTTCCATGGACACTTTCATATCTGTTTTTTCAAAATTTCCAAAACCATAATCAAACAGGGAAGCAGTGTCACCATAGGCGTTTGCGGCAGAAGTAGAATTCAGGATCACTGCTACAAGTGTTGTATTTCCACGCCTGCAATAGGTGACGAGTGTATTTCCGGATGCATCTGTGTAACCTGTTTTTCCACCAAGAACACCTTCGTAATAATATTCCCCGTTTTTGATCATCTTGTGGTGGTTCAGAAGCTGCCTTGCTTCCGCAAATTTGTTTGTAGGAGGAATCTCATAGTAACGTCTGGTGCAGAACTTGCGGTAAAGCGGGTTCATCCAGGCAGATTTCGCGATTTTTGCCATGTCGGAAGCTGTGGTGTAATGATTCTCATCGGGAAGTCCGTTTGGATTGTTAAAATGAGTATTTTTGCATCCGAAAAGTCTGGCGCGCCAGTTCATAAGCTCAGTGAATTTTTTTACAGAGCCGGAAACTTTCTCAGCAACAGCTACAGACATTTCGTTGGCGGACTGAAGCATAACAGCCATAAGAGCCTGATCTCTGGTGAATTTTTCGCCGGGAGCGGCGTAAATACTGGAATCTCCGGCAGACACACTGGCAGAAGCACTGTCAGAGACTACGATATTAGTTTTCAGGCTTAAATTTTCACAGGCCAGAAGAGTTGTCATGATCTTGGTGATACTGGCCGGATAAAGTTGTGTATCTGCATTTTTGGAATAGAGGACTGCCTCCGTATTCACATCCATAAGAACTGCAGCCTGTGCTTCTATGTTCGGGCCTGTTGGCCAGCCTTCAATAGAGTCTGTATCAGCGGCCTGTGAATAGTAGCTGGAATGTGCCGGAGCGGTGTCTGCTGCAGCCTGACCGGAGGAATCTGCTGTCTGTGCGTCAGGAACCGGTGTGGCAGTAACGATCGGATCACCATATTCATCGTATCCGTAAGCTGCTGCGGCACAGGGCTGTGTACCTGTGAAAAGGATTCCCATACAGAGAATACCTGCAAAGATCCGGCGCAGGGATCGTTTTTTTGAAATTTTCATCATAAAATACCTTTCAATAATAAATCCGGGCGAAAATCTGCCCATATGTGATGCAGACATATCACCGTCTGCGTGATTCTGTAGTAGTATACCACTTTCTTTTTGGAAAAACCACTTACAGTCTGTGAAAATTGAGGAACCACAGCTTTTGTTCCATGAATATGCGTAAATATGCACATTTAATAAGAGGAAATCCGTCAAAAACACTTGACATATAGATTTTCCCCAACCTATAATATACAGCGTATATAGAAAAAGCTGTGATGGAGACAGTAAGTCATATGGAAAACTGGCAGCGAACCGGGGATGGTGAGAGCCCGGGGCGAGTAAATATGATGGAATATCACTCCTGAGCTTCAGTTCTGAAGTTGGCCGGAAGCAGCCGGGGAACGATATCTGAGTTACAGATATCAGTAATTTCAAGTAAGAACTGACGGATTTCCTCCGTTACAGGGAACATATATCGGCAGATACGATAATGTCCGCCATGGGAAGACATGGCACAGGAGCCTGGCAGCTTAAGAATAAGAGGGCGCAGGGATCCGGACACAGGCCCGTATAATGTAACAGGTGGTACAGCGAATCAGACTTCGTCCTTTTACAGGATGGGGTCTTTTTTTATAAGTGCCCGAAAGAAACACTGGCACGAACAAGTATCTGTGAAGAAATAAACCGCTGCATCTTATAAATGAGACAGCAGCCAGTAATCAGACACAGGAGGTAAAAATTGTGTATCGTAAAGTTGACACGAATCTGAATTTTGTTGACCGCGAAAAAGAAGTTGAGAAATTCTGGAAAGACAATAAGATTTTTGAAAAGAGTATGGACAGCCGTAAAGAGGGCGAGACATACACATTCTATGACGGACCGCCTACCGCTAATGGTAAGCCACACATCGGACACGTTCTGACACGAGTTATCAAGGATATGATCCCGAGATACCGTACAATGAAGGGATACATGGTTCCGCGAAAAGCAGGATGGGATACTCACGGACTTCCGGTTGAGCTTGAGGTTGAGAAGAAACTTGGTCTTGACGGCAAGGAACAGATCGAGGAGTACGGAATTGAGCCATTTATCCAGCAGTGTAAAGAGAGCGTATGGAAATACAAAGGAATGTGGGAGGATTTCTCCTCTACCGTTGGTTTCTGGGCTGACATGGAGCATCCGTATGTAACATACGACAACAACTTCATCGAGTCCGAGTGGTGGGCACTGAAAGAAATCTGGGACAAAGGCCTTCTTTACAAAGGTTTCAAGATCGTTCCTTACTGCCCGCGTTGTGGAACTCCGCTTTCCGCACAGGAGGTTTCCCAGGGCTACAAGACTGTTAAAGAGCGTTCTGCTATCGTTCGTTTCAAGGTTGTTGGTGAGGACGCATACTTCCTGGCATGGACAACAACACCATGGACACTTCCATCCAACGTTGCACTTTGTGTAAACCCGGATGAGATCTACTGCAAGGTAAAAGCTGCAGACGGCTACACATACTACATGGCAGAGGCGCTTCTGGACAAAGTTCTCGGCAAGCTTGCAAAGGATGACGAGCCTGCATATGAGATTCTTGAGAAATACAAAGGAACAGACCTTGAGCGTAAAGAATACGAGCCGCTTTTTGCATGTGCAGGAGAGGCAGCAGCAAAACAGCACAAAAAAGCTCACTTCGTAACCTGCGACAGCTACGTTACCATGAGCGATGGTACTGGTATCGTTCATATCGCACCTGCATTTGGTGAGGATGACAGCCGTGTTGGCCGTGACTACGATCTTCCGTTTGTACAGTTTGTAGATGGACAGGGTAACATGACAAAAGAGACACCATATGCCGGTGTATTCGTAAAGAAAGCTGACCCGATGGTTCTCACAGACCTTGACAAAGAGGGCAAGCTTTTTGACGCACCGAAATTCGAGCATGATTATCCGCACTGCTGGAGATGTGACACACCGCTGATCTACTATGCGCGTGAATCCTGGTTCATCAAGATGACAGCAGTGAAAGATGATCTGATCCGCAATAACAACACCATCAACTGGATTCCGGAGAGCATCGGTAAAGGACGTTTCGGTGACTGGCTTGAGAACGTTCAGGACTGGGGTATTTCCAGAAACCGTTACTGGGGAACACCACTGAATATCTGGCAGTGTGAGTGCGGACATATGGAATCCGTAGGAAGCCGCCAGGATCTCTATGAGAAGAGTGGTGACGAGCGTGCGAAGACTATCGAGCTTCACCGCCCATACATTGATGATATCACCATGAAGTGCCCGGACTGCGGCAAGACCATGCACCGTGTACCGGAGGTAATTGACTGCTGGTTTGATTCCGGAGCAATGCCTTTTGCACAGCATCATTATCCATTTGAGAACAAAGACCTGTTTGAGCAGCAGTTCCCGGCAGACTTTATTTCTGAGGCTGTTGACCAGACAAGAGGATGGTTCTACTCCCTTCTTGCTGAGTCCACACTGCTTTTCAACAAGGCTCCATATAAGAACGTAATCGTTCTGGGACATGTACAGGATGAGAATGGACAGAAGATGAGTAAGTCCAAGGGAAATGCCGTTGATCCGTTTGACGCACTGAACAAATATGGTGCAGATGCCATCCGCTGGTACTTCTACATCAACAGTGCTCCGTGGCTTCCGAACCGTTTCCACGGCAAGGCAGTTGTAGAGGGACAGAGAAAGTTCATGAGCACTCTGTGGAACACCTACGCATTCTTCGTACTGTATGCGAACATTGACAATTTTGACGCAACTAAATATACTTTAGATTACGATAAGCTTCCGGTTATGGATAAATGGCTGCTCAGCAAGCTGAATACCATGGTGAAGACTGTCGATGAGGATCTTGGTTCCTACAAGATTCCGGAAGCTGCAAGAGCACTTCAGGAATTTGTTGACGATATGAGTAACTGGTATGTAAGAAGAAGCCGTGAGCGTTTCTGGGCAAAGGGCATGGAGCAGGATAAGATCAATGCTTACATGACACTTTACACAGCACTGGTAACAGTTGCCAAGGCTGCAGCTCCGATGATCCCGTTCATGACTGAGGATATCTACCAGAACCTTGTAAGAAGCATTGATGCAAACGCTCCGGAGAGTATCCATCTCTGCGATTACCCGAAGGTAAACGAGGCATGGATCGACAAGGATCTTGAGGCAAACATGGAAGAGCTTCTTGAGATCGTTGTTCTCGGACGTGCATGCAGAAATACCGCAAACATCAAGAACCGTCAGCCGATCGGAACCATGTATGTAAAAGCTGAGAAGAAGATGGATAAATTCTACACAGATATCATCGCAGATGAGCTCAATGTAAAAGAAGTGAAATTTGCAGATGATGTGGAATCCTTTATTTCCTACAGCTTCAAACCGCAGCTTCGTACAGTAGGACCGAAATATGGTAAACTTCTGAACGGCATCCGTACCGCACTCTCCGAGATCGACGGAACCGCAGCAATGAAAGAACTGAGAGAAAATGGTGTTCTCACTCTTGACATTGACGGAAACAAAGTTGAGCTTGCAGAGGAAGACTTATTGATCGAAACAGCCCAGACCGAGGGCTATGTTACAGAGACAGACGGTGAGACATCCGTTGTCCTTGATACAAACCTTACACCTGAACTGATCCAGGAGGGCTTTGTCCGCGAGATCATCAGCAAGGTTCAGACCATGCGTAAAGAGGCTGGTTTCGAAGTCATGGACAAGATCATTGTCTATGCAAAAGATAACGACAAGATCATGGATATCATGAAAGCAAACCAGGATGAGATCAAACGTGAAGTACTGGCAGAAAATATTATTCTGGGAGAAGCAGAAGGTTACACCAAAGAGTGGAACATCAACAAAGAGGCTGTAACACTGGGAGTATCCAAAGTACAGGAGGAAAACTAATGATTGACAAGCAGTTTGAGAAAGAGGAATTCAAAAAAAGCGTAAAAGAAAACGTAAAATTCCTTTATCGAAAAACACTGGAAGAGGCTACACAGGAGCAGATCTTTCAGGCTGTAAGCTACACAGTAAAAGATGTGATCATTGATAACTGGCTTAAGAGCCAGAAGGCGTATGAAAAACAGGACCCGAAGATCGTATATTATATGTCCATGGAGTTCCTTATGGGCCGTGCCCTTGGAAACAACCTGATCAACCTTGGTGCATACGGCGAGGTTAAGGAGGCTCTTGAGGAGCTTGGACTTGACATTAACTGCATCGAAGACCAGGAGCCGGATCCGGCTCTTGGAAACGGTGGACTTGGAAGACTGGCAGCATGCTTCCTGGATTCTCTTGCAACTCTGAACTACTGTGCATACGGATGCGGAATCCGTTACCGTTATGGTATGTTCAAGCAGGAGATCCGTGACGGTTATCAGGTAGAGGCACCGGATAACTGGCTGAAGAACGGCTATCCTTTCGAGCTCCGTCGTCCGGAGTATGCAAAAGAGGTTCATTTCGGCGGATACGTACGTGTTGAGTGGGATCCGGTGAAGAACGAGAATAAATTTATCCATGAGGGATATCAGGCAGTAAAGGCTGTTCCTTACGATATGCCGATCACAGGTTATAACAACGATGTTGTAAATACACTTCGTATCTGGGACGCAGAGCCGATCGTAGACTTTAACCTGGACTCCTTCGACAAAGGTGATTACCACAATGCAGTTGAGCAGGAGAATCTTGCACGTACCATCGTTGAGGTACTTTACCCGAATGATAATCATATGGCAGGTAAAGAGCTTCGTCTGAAACAGCAGTACTTCTTTGTATCTGCCAGCCTTCAGGCAGCCATTGCCAAATATAAGAAAACTCATGATGATATCACAAAACTTCATGAGAAGGTTGTATTCCAGATGAACGATACTCATCCGACTGTTGCAGTAGCAGAGCTGATGCGTATCCTCATTGATGAGGAAGGTCTTGGCTGGGATCAGGCATGGGATATCACAACAAAATGCTGTGCTTACACCAACCACACCATCATGTCCGAGGCACTTGAGAAATGGCCGATCGAGCTGTTCTCCAGACTGCTTCCGCGTGTATACCAGATCATCGAGGAGATCAACCGTCGTTTCATTCTTGAGATCCAGCAGAAATATCCTGGAAACTTCGAGAAGGTTAAGAAGATGGCGATCATCTATGACGGACAGGTTAAGATGGCTCACCTTGCGATCGTTGCAGGCTACTCTGTAAACGGTGTTGCACGCCTTCATACCGAGATCCTCAAGAATCAGGAGCTGAAGGATTTCTATGAGATGATGCCTGAGAAGTTCAACAACAAAACAAACGGTATCACACAGAGACGTTTCCTTGCTCATGGAAACCCGCTTCTGGCTGACTGGGTAACAGACAAGATCGGACCGGACTGGATCACAGATCTTTCCCAGATCTCCAAACTGAAAGTTTACGCAGACGATGAGAAGGCTCTTCAGGAGTTCATGACCATCAAGTTCAAGAACAAAGAGCGTCTTGCAAAATATATCCTGGAGCACAATGGTGTTGAGGTTGACCCGCACTCTATCTTCGATATCCAGGTTAAGAGACTTCATGAGTACAAACGTCAGCTTCTTAACATCCTGCATGTGATCTATCTGTACAACCAGATCAAGGCACATCCGGAGATGGATTTCTATCCAAGAACATTTATCTTTGGTGCAAAAGCTTCCGCAGCTTACGCACGTGCAAAGAAGATCATCAAGCTGATCAACTGTGTGGCAGATGTTGTAAACAATGATGCTTCCATCAACGGTAAGCTGAAGGTTGTATTCATCGAGAACTACCGTGTATCCAACGCTGAGATCATTTTTGCGGCAGCAGATGTTTCCGAGCAGATCTCCACAGCAAGTAAAGAGGCTTCCGGTACAGGTAACATGAAGTTCATGCTGAACGGTGCTCCGACACTTGGAACCATGGATGGTGCTAACGTTGAGATCGTACAGGAGGTTGGCGAGGAGAATGCATTTATCTTCGGTATGAGCTCCGACCAGATCATCAACTATGAGAACAACGGCGGTTACGATCCGGACTTCATCTACAACACAGATCCGGAGATCCGTCAGGTACTGATGCAGCTGATCAACGGAACCTTCTCCAGCGATACAGAGATGTTCCGTGACATCTACAATTCACTTCTCGACAAACGCAACATGCCGAGACCTGACCAGTACTTCATCCTTGGCGACTTCCGTTCCTATGCAGAAGCACAGAAACGTGTTGAGGCAGCATACAAAGATGAGAAACGCTGGGCTAAGATGGCACTTCTCAATACAGCATGCAGCGGTAAGTTCACATCCGACAGAACTATCCAGGAGTATGTAGATGATATCTGGCATCTGGATAAGGTTATCGTAAAAGAGAACTAAAAAACATTTGATTTGACAACACCTGACTTCATTTGTATAATGAAGTCAGGTGAATAATTGAATGAAAGGAAGCTTTCAGGCGAACAGGTGAGATTCCTGTACAGGAAAATGCGTTGTCGTACAGTCGGCGGGCCGGAGCTTTTTTTAAAAAGATAGTGACTACAGAAGTCAGTTTGCGCATAAAGAACGTCTATCAGGTAACAGAAATCCCGTAAGGGACTTTTTCTGTTACCTTTTTTGTTGCCCTCGTGGCATCATGATCTTTCAATTAAAACAGCAAAAAAGAAAGCTGTCACCGAAAAATCAAAAGGAGGAAAGGTTATGAAACGCAAAAAAATTCTCAGTATTCTTCTTGCAAGTGCTATGATCGGCACTGCTCCGGCATCTGCCTGGGCCGCTGATTTCACAGACACAAATGTGGTTGACGCAGAAGAAGTAACAGAGGAAGCTACAGAGGAGGACGTTCCGGAACAGCAGGAGGATGACGCAGAAAGCATTGATCTGGAAGCAGATGACGCAGAAGATCTTTCACAGGATGAAGACGCAGCAGCTGTTTCCACACAGGAGAGCGAAGATCCGTTTTCCGCAGGAGAGGCTGTAGCAGCATTTGCAGATGGTGAGGAAAGCGGAGATCTGACACTGGCAGGAACCGGTACAGAGGCAGATCCGTACCTGGTTACATCCACAGCTGACATTCAGGCAGTTGCAGATTATGTAAACAACGGAAAAGGTACTTTTGCAAACCAGTATCTGAAATTTACAGAGGATATCACACTTCCGGAAGGATGGACTCCGATCGGAATAAAAACATCCAAATTCCAGGGAAATCTGGACGGAGACAACCATCTGCTGACAGTACCGAAAGGGGAGAAATGTCTTCTTGGTTATGTAGCAGATTCTACTCTGAAAAATCTGAATATCTATGGAGAGCAGATCGCGTCTGACGGTGTTGTCTGTAATTATGAGGTTGATCACAGTTCCAGAAACCCGATCAAGATCGACAATGTAACTTTAAAAGCAGGAACACAGACTTTGAAATCCGGATTTATCGGAGGATATGCATCCGGACAGAACCAGATCACCATCACCAACAGTACTGTAGAAAAAGGTGTTGTGATCGGATATGACAAAGCACAGTCCAATATCGGTTCCTTTGGTGGTGACTTCAACGGAACTATCGAGAACTGCGTAAGTTACGCAGATGTCTACGGAACAAAATACGTAGGCGGTATCAGCGGAAACAAAGGTCAGTCTATGGGAACCTATGCACTGAAAAACTGTAAGTTCTACGGAACCGTAACTGCAAGCGGAAATTACGCAGGTGGTATTTCCGGCGGCGGATACGGCGGAACACGGTGGGGTGAATCTTCTGCGCCGAACACACCAGGTGTAACGATTCAGGACTGCTATTCCAACGGAACGATCACAGGAAATGACTATGTAGGTGGTATCCTTGGTTCTGAGACCGGTATGGTACAGTGCTGGGACAACGGTATCCAGTATATTCAGAACAACTCCTTTGAGGGAACGGTAAGCGCAACAAACGGAACACGTGTCGGCGGTGTGATCGGTTACATCAAAGGTATTGATAAATACAACATCATCGAGAACAATGAGTATACCTGTAAAGATGTAAAAGGAATCGGAGCGATCGATTTCGTTGATACAAATTATGCAAATCCCACACCTGTGGAAGGCGTAACTTATTACAATTCAGAAAACGGAAGGCCAAGTATTTCCGGTGCAACGAAAGCACAGCATAACCGTACCGATGATCCTCTCGGTGCAGATGCAGATAAGCTTACCAAACTGGTAGTGCCGAAGATCAAAGTTTCCCTTACGATCTTAGGTGACCAGGTTCACGACAGTGATAAAGATCATCAGTATCATACCTACTATGCAGGAAATCTGGAGACCTGGCTGGAGCAGAGTGAGTATACCGTTGTAGAAGGCTCTACGGCAAAAGATGTCATTGACGCAGCATTACTTGCCAACAACATGACATGCGAGAATCCATCCGGAAACTACATTGCGTCCATCACAAAAGGTGATGTTACACTTGGCGAGTTTACAAACGGAAAATACAGCGGATGGATGTATACATTAAACGGCTCTTATCCGGATCTTGGAGTTTCCGAGCAGGAAGTAAAGAACAATGACCAGATCGTTCTTCATTACACAGACTACTATCCGGAAGAAGAGAATCATGTCTGGGAGACAGCATGGACATTTGACAAAAACGCCCACTGGCATGAATGTGCAAATTCCAAAAACGAAAATTCCTGGTGCAACATCTCCAGCAATGAGAGAAAGAACGGATATGCAGCACATACCTATGACAAAGGTAAAGTAACAAAAGCAGCTACCTGTACAACAGCAGGTGTGAAAACATATACCTGTACAGTCTGCGGCGCAACAAAGACAGTAAGTATCCCGAAGACAAGACATACTTACACCTGGAAAACAACAACAAAAGCAACCGTATTCAAACCGGCAGTACAGACAAAAGTCTGCTCCAAATGCGGTTATAAAACAAAGACAACCAGACCTTACGGCAAAAAACTGACTCCAACCCTGAAACTGAACGCAACAAAGATCACTCTGAAAGTAAATCAGTCCACATCCAGAGTGAAAGTAACAGGACTTGCCAACGGTGATGCTGTAAAGGCATGGGGAACTACCAACAAAAAAATCGTAACTGTAAGCAGCAAAGGTGTGATCAAAGCCGGAAAAACAGCTGGTACAGCAAAAGTTTCCGTAACCTTAAAGAGCGGAAAGAAAGCTTATATCACAGTAACTGTTCAGAAATCTACAGTAAAAACAACAAAGATCACAGGTGTAAAATCTGCCCTTACTCTGAAAAAAGGAGCAAAGACAACCCTGAAACCGGTACGTACACCGTTCACATCCGGTGAGAAGATTACTTACACTTCTTCCAATAAGAACGTGGCAACCGTAAGCAGCATAGGTGTGATCACAGCAAAAAAAGCAGGAACAGCAGTGATCACCGTAAAGAGCGGAAGCAAAAAAGTAACATGCAAGGTAACAGTTAAATAAAGCTGTTATCCCCTGAAAAATAAAAGCGGCATTTTTTCACAGAATGAAATGTGAAAAAATGCCGTTTTTGATCATTTGATCATAAATATTCAACTTTAAAATCAAATTCCTTACAATACTCATCTACTTTGGAACCTTTATAACACCGGATGGTACAGGCACGGTTGATGATCCATGGCCCGATAAAATCGGGATCGTGTCGGATCTCCAGATATTTCATACGGTTACATCCGTGGAATACCCATTTGCCGATATAATGGATATTTGTGGGAAGACAGACATAAGTAAGATTCATACACTTAAAAAATGCGCTTTCGTCCAAAAATTCCAGGGACTGGGGAAGATGAAGTTCTTCTATGGCACAAAAATAAAAAGCCTCTTTTCCAATACGTTTCAGACCTTCCGGGAAATCCACGGAACGGAGATTTTTACAGCGGTAAAAAGCACGGTCCTCGATGAGGGTAAGTGCGGAAGACAGCTGAAGGGATTCCAGGGAGGTACACTGTGAAAAAGCTTCGGAGCGGATCCGGGAAATCTGTGAATCATGGGGAAAGATCACACATCCAAGCTTTCGGTTCTCCTGAAAGGCGGCTCTCGGGATAGAAGAAAGTGCCTGAGGAAGAATGACTTTTTTCAGGGAATTACATTGAGAAAATACGTTGGATCCCATATTTTCCACCTGGGTGGGAAGCAATACTTCTTTCAGAAGAGTGTAGCCCTGAAAGGTTCTGGCGCCGATATTTTTAAGCGTGTCCGGAAAACAGACAGAGGAGATCTTGGTCTTTTTCTGAAAAGCTTCCGACGCGATATATTCAATTGGCGCAGGGATCTTTACATTTGAGGAAAGATAGTTTCTTGCGTTGTTTTTGGAAATGACACGACTGGATCTGTAATAAGTACCTGACATAAAAAAGTCTCCTTTAACATAAAAAAAGACACCGCATCACAGGCAGATACGATGTCAAAAAAGAATTCTCCATTTATTTATCATACGTGTAATAGCCGGCAGTATTTCCAAGCAGATCTCCTGACTTATGCAGTCACGTTTATCCCCTTCTCATACGATAAAGTACAATGGTTCACGGATAAACTAAGCAAATACAGTAGCACGTCTGTTGAGGATTCTCACCTTATTCCCTTTTAATCCGGTTTTCTGCAGGAAAAAACCGGAACTTGAAAACGTCTATATTTAATATTTTTGGGTGTCTGATTATTATATCACAGAAAAAGGACAGATACAATTGTTTTCCGGGTTTTCGTTTGACAGACAAGAGGAAATAAACTATAATTTCAGTATAAAATTTCATAGAAAAGAAAGACGTGCAAACAGGTGTGATTCCTGTACATGTAAGTGCGATGCCGTACAGTCGGCGGGCGGTTTTTCTTTCATGTAAGGTAGAAGCATTGGTTTGCGCATAGGAACATCTATCAGGTAACGGAATCCCCTTGGAAAAGAGGGATTATTTTCCGTTACCTTTTTTGTTGCTTTTTTTGTGCAGAGAAAAGGAGGAAGAATGGAAAGTAAGAGGAAAAAGACGCTGTTTAATGTGATCATGGTAGTACTGATCCTGGTCATTGCCGGATGCGGAGTGATGGCAGTGGGAAATCTGAAAGGATGGTTTGATAAAGGATCGGACAGCGTTCTTATGACAAAGAACGTAAAAGGTGTGGCCAATATTCAGAGAAACGGTGTGGGCTACGGCCTGGAAAAAAATGTGGCATTGAGAGCCGGAGATATTCTTGAGACGAAGAACGGAACCACAGCGGAGCTTTCAGCCGGAGAAAACAATACACTTTCACTTAACGCAAATACGAAACTTACTGCGGAATCCGTAGAAAAAAACAATTTGAAACTCACTGCGGATCAGGGAGAGGTTTTTGCGGATCTTACGGATTCTGTGGGAAAAGCAGAGATCGCTCTTGATGAAAATACGCTTACCTTTGAGACAGGAGTCTTTTCCGTAAGCGCACAGTCCGGAAGCGGCGCTGTGTATGTATTTAAGGATGAAGTGGAACTGGCCGGAGCGGACGGAAAAACCACAACCGTAACAGCCGGCGAAAGTGCTCAGATGACAAAAAGTGAGGACGGAAGCTGGAAAGTAGAAACAAGTAAGATCTCAGCAGGAGCATTAAATGAATATATGATCCAGCAGCTGCTGGGATGCGCAGATAAAGACAGTTTATGTTTTACACCGGAGGAACTTCAGAAAGTTCTGGATGACAGAGCCGCAGAGAAGAAAGCAGCTCTTGAGAAGAGTTTAAATTCTACAAACAAGATTCCGAAGACTTCAGAAAAATCGGATGATAAAAAGTCTGCAGATGGATCTGCGAAACAGAATTCCGATACAACAGACGGAAATACCGCAGACACTGCAGGCAGCGGAGAGAACACAACACAGGAATATACACCGGATGCTTCTCAGGATGAGACGGATTCTTCCGGAGAAGACACCGCAGGCAGTGATGGAGATGTATCCGATGACGGCAGTTCTGATGATGGTTCCGGTGACGGGGATTCTCAGGATACCAAGCAGTGTACCATCACGATCCTCTGCGATACCATCCTTAATAATATGGACAATCTGACAGCCGGAAAAGAAGCTTATGTGCCGGCAAACGGAGTGATCCTGGATACCAGTACCGTAGAGTTTACAGAGGGAGAAACCGTTTTTGAAGTACTTCAGAGAGTTTGTGAGTACGCCGGAATCCAGCTGGAATATTCCTGGACGCCTATGTATGACAGTTACTATATTCAGGGAATCAACAACCTGTATGAATTTGACTGTGGAGCACAGTCCGGATGGATGTATAAAGTAAACGGATGGTTCCCGAATTACGGATGTTCCAAGTACACACTGGAGGACGGAGACGACATTGTGTGGTGCTTTACCTGCAATGGTCTTGGCGCGGATGTCGGTGCGGAATATAACGGTGAGTGACAGCAAAGGGAGTAAAAGATATGCAGAGAAAAAAATTTCTGGCACTGATGCTGACGGCTGCCCTTGTGGGGCAGCCGGGAGCTCCTGTTTCAATTATGGCGGCAGAAACAGACGAAAGTTCCGATTTCGGATCGTTTGGATCAGAAGCTTCTGACACAGCAGAAAAAAAATTGCCGGTGATCACGGAGGACCTGTCGGAGGAGACCATTACATATGATCTCAATGAAAAGGCAGAGCCTTTAAAGGTTCAGACGGAAGAATCCGGCAAGCTGAAATATCTGTGGCTGAAAAGTGATGACAACGAGAATTTTTACAAAATAGGAAAGTCCGACAGCCAGGAAAAGACAAAAGAAGAACAGACCGGGGAACAGCAGGGGGAAAACAGCCAGCCGGAGTATGAAGATACACAGGAGTATACACCGGCTACAGATACAGCCGGAACCTTCTACTACAAAGTCCGGATCTGGAATTTAGAAGAAACAGACGAAAACGCTTACGTAGAAAGTAAGACTGTCTGTCTTCAGGTGTTGGATCCGTCCGCTGAAGACCATAGTGGATTGGATGCTACAGATGGGAAAAAGGACGGAGAGCAGAAGGATCCGGCAGCATTGGATAAAGAAGATCCGGCTGCAGATCATACATCAGGTGATACCGCAGAAAATTCGGGGAACGAAAAAGATGCGGATCCGGACGGCGAAAATTCCGGAAGTGAAGACAGTGGAAATGTGGCTGATGACGGGAAAGATTCCGGCAATGAAGCTGGTGAGAATACCGGTAACGAAGAGGACAATACCGGAGAATCTGGTGGTGAGAACATCGGAGATGAAGATCCTGCCGCTGAAGATACCGATAAAAAAGACACGGATATCGCCGAAAACGATTCCGAGAATCATCTTCCCAAACGTCAGGAAGACATCCCGGAAAGTGAAACTTACGAAACCGAAGGTTACTGGAACGTATCTCTCAGTGAGATCTTTCAGGATCCGGACGGAGATGATCTGACCTATTACGAAAAAGGAGAAAGAGATGAGGACTGGACTCCTGTAGACGGAGATTCTTACCTTTGTCACCTGGAAGAAAATCAGGAGACCTATCTTTTTACCGCAAAGGATCAGGAAGGTTACGGAGATGTTTATGCCGTAACTCTGAAAAAGAAAGACGCGGCGGAACTGGAAGTATCAGAAGCACAGAAGGCTCAGGAGAAATCCGCGGCAAAGGATACGGAAGAGGAACTTTTCTCATCCGGAGACGCAGAGGCAGCTTCTGCTTCCAATACGGCAAGTTTTAATACCATTTATAAAGAAACCGGAGAACATCTGGCATCCATGGCAGAAAAAAGCGCACCTGTAAACGGAACGCTGTGCGGCGAATGGATGGTGATCGGCCTTATGCGAAGCGGCCAGCCTGTGGACGCATCGGTTTACAGCCGTTATAAATCCAATCTTGTGGATGTGGTGAAACAGAAAAAAGGTGTACTCCATGATAAAAAATATACGGAATATTCCAGGGCAGTTCTGGCGCTTACAGCCATTGGAGAAGATGTTACCGATGTAGGAGGATACAATCTTCTGCAGCCGCTGTCCGATTTCGACCAGACAGTATGGCAGGGAGTTAACGGAACGATATGGGCTCTGATCGCCTTTGACAGCCATGATTATGAGATCCCGAAAGCAGCGGTCGGAAAAACGCAGACAACCAGGGAAAAACTGATCAACAACATTCTGTCGCAGGAAGTATCCGGCGGCGGATGGAGCATCATGGGCGGAGCAGACAGTGACGTGACAGGAATGGCACTGCAGGCTCTGGCACCATATTATAAGAGTAATTCTTCCGTAAAAGCGGCAGTAGACAGAGCGCTGAAAAAACTTTCCTCTATGCAGCTTTCGGACGGAACTTTCGGAACTATGGGACACAGCACCTCCGAGAGCTGTTCCCAGGTAGTGACCGGACTTTCGGCACTTGGTATCGACTGTGATAAGGATTCCCGCTTTATCAAAAACGGAAAGTCCCTTCTTCAGGGATTATTAAGTTACTACGACGGAAAAGAGGGATTTCTCCATGTTGCCGGAAATGGCTATGACCAGATGGCAACGGAACAGGCATACTACGCAATGACTGCATACAGCCGAATGAAAAACGGGAAAAATTCCCTTTATGATATGACCGATGTGGCGATCAAATCAGACAAGGAAAAAGCGGCAGAAGTGACGAAACTGATCGAGGCACTTCCGTCAAAGATCACCATGAGTAATTTCCAGAAAGTGATCACTGCATATGCCGCATACAATGGACTGAATTCCACACAGAAAGCGGTTATCTCCAAGACAAATAAGGATAAGCTTCTCAAAGCCTATGCGGAGGCTCAGGATGTGGAAGTGAAGTATGTGGAAGGTCTGATCTCAAAGATCGGAAAAGTAACATTGTCCAGTGAAGAAAAGATTACAGATGCAAAAACAGCCTATAATTCCCTTTCTTCCGCTCAGAAAAAGAAGGTTACAAACTATTCTGTTCTGACAGCAGCGGAGAAGGCACTGCAGCAGTTAAAAAAAGCAGCAGAACCCACACCTACCACAAAACCATCCGGCCCGTCAGGAAAACCGGGTTCCAAGGTAAACCTGGTAACACCGAAACCAACGGCAACTCCCGGGGCAGCGAATCCGTCCAAAACAAAATCTGCCGGAGGTTCCACCAAATCAGCAACTGTAGGAAGCGGCAGCAAATCCTCTTCCAAAACAGGAAGCAGCAAATCTTCCGCCAAGAAGAGCACTGCAAGTACCAAAAAAGCAAATTCCAATAAAACAGATTCCAAGACGTCTGCAGCCGAAACAAAAGCAACTGAGACAACGGCATCCAAAAAAGTTGTCAGCGAAATGAAGACGTTTTTCGACAAAAAGAGAAAAGATCCGTATCCGTCAAAGATTGATGACTATTCCGAAAAGCAGATCAAAGAACTTGGAAAAACCTGGAAAAATTATGAGAAACTTTCCGAAGGGGAAAAGAAAGCAGTTCAGGAAGAGAAAACCTATCAATCCTTCCAAAAGCTTCTTACCGCTCTTGGTGAAAAATATCATTTTGACCAGGCTACCGGAACGAATCTGGATGACAACAAGGATGAGGCATTACCGTGGTATGTACAAATGGTGGTAAATCCAAAGATCGCAGACGAAAGCGAAGTGGAGACCATCCAGAAAGTCCTGGGCAAAAAATCCGAGGTACTTTCCCTGAATGAAATTCATTTTGTAGATACCCTTACCGGGGATGACTGGAAGCCGAAGGACATTTTGAAGGTGCAGCTTCCAATGGCAGATCTGGGCGATTATAAGAGCTGTATGATTGTACATATCACAGATAAGGGAAAAGTGGAATTCCTGAAAGGAAAGATATCAGACAGCTATATTTCCTTTGACGCGGCAGAATTTTCTTCTTACGGAATCGTAGGATTTATGGGAGATTCCGACGAGATACTTTCCGGGCAGGAAAAGAAGAAACCGGTATGGCCGTGGATCGCAGCCGGCGGAGCAGCGCTGATCCTGGTAGTGATCCTGGGCGGTGTACAGATCGCGGACAGTCGCAGAAAAAAGAAGGATAAAGGTGAAAAATAAAAATGAATGAAAAAAAAGATACTTTTTCCACCTTTCATCCGGTAATCAATTTTACCTTTTATATTGGCGCGTTTTTGCTGGGGATGATGCTGATCCATCCGGTTTTTCTGGCAGTTTCGGCAATCACAGCAGCGGCTTTTTACATTACCGTAAAAGGAAGAAAGGCGAAGAGTTTTCTGTTTGGAATGATTCCGCTTTTTCTCATGCTGTCCTTTATCAATCCTTTGTTTAACACCTACGGAGACAGGGTTCTGTTTACCTGGTGGAACGGCCGGCCCTACACGCTGGAGGCACTTGCGTACGGAACAAGCCTTGCTGCGATGGTAGTGACCATTCTTTTATGGTTTGCTTCCTACAGTTTTGTGATGACCAGCGATAAGTTCCTGTACCTGTTTGGAAAAGCAGCTCCATCGGTTTCGCTGGTGCTGACGATGATCCTGCGTCTTCTGCCTAACTACGAAAAAAAGATCGCGCAGATCGGCAATGCAAGAAAAAGCATCGGCATGTCCGCAGAGAATGGAACCACAAAAGAAAAAGCAGAGCATGGACTGACCATCGTATCCGCGATGACCTCCTGGGCTCTGGAAGGCGGCATCATCATGGCAGACAGTATGCGCAGCCGTGGGTTTGGTACCGGGAAAAGAACGACATTTTCCCTGTACCGTTTTGAAAAAAGAGATAAGATCCTGCTGGCGATCATGGCGGGTTTTCTTGCCATTGTGATCTTCTGCTGTATCATGGGCGGCAGCAGCGCGCAGTACACACCGGAATTTCTGGTGGCAATGAGCCCATATACCGTTGTAGGAGCAGTTGCCTACGGAGCGTTTCTGGCTCTTCCTACAGCAGTTAATATTACGGAGGAAATCATATGGTACATTTTGAGATCAAAGATCTGAGCTTCTATTATCCTACAGAAAAAAAGAAGCCGGCTCTTTCCCATATTAACTTAAAGATCGAGAGAGGCCAGTACGTCACAGTCTGCGGAAAAAGCGGCAGTGGCAAGACTACACTCTTAAGACATCTGAAAAGCGTACTTGCGCCTCACGGAAAAACAGAGGGCGAGATATTTTTTGAAGGAAAACCTCTGAAAGATGCGAATCTTCGGACCCAGTCGTCCAGAATTGGGTACGTTATGCAGAATCCGGATAACCAGATCGTCACAGATAAGGTGTGGCATGAGCTGGCATTTGGGCTGGAGAGTCTTGGCATGGATCAGAAGACCATCCGTCTCCGTGTAGCAGAGATGGCCAGTTATTTCGGCATCCAGGGCTGGTTCCATAAAAACGTGACAGAACTCTCCGGAGGGCAGAAACAGCTTCTGAACCTGGCTTCCATTATGGCCATGCAGCCAAGTATCCTGATCCTGGATGAGCCCACCAGTCAGCTGGATCCCATTGCGGCTACGGATTTTCTGAATACAGTGCGAAAGATCAACCGGGAGCTGCGGACAACGATCATCATTACAGAGCACAGACTGGAAGACATTTTTTATGCATCCGATAAAGTTGTGGTGGTGGAAGACGGAAAGATCATTGCAGACGATGAACCGAGAAAGATCGGTGATTTCCTGAAAAACGGAAACAACGACATGTTTGCGGCAATGCCCACACCGGTACAGATTTATTACGGAGTAAAAAAATTCCAGGAAGAAAAGAACCTGAAGCCGGAGAAAGAAACCATAAAATGTCCTCTTACAGTCAGAGAGGGCGGTGACTGGTTAAGTCACATGTTTGAAGAAAAAACGCCGGCTGTTACCAGAATCGAGGAAAAGATCACCACAGATCCGGACGAAGTAAAAGATCCGGCAGTTCTGGTAAAAGAAGTCTGGTTCCGTTACGAAAAAGACACGCCGGATGTATTGAAAGGAATCACGTTCCAGGTACCGCAAAATTCCCTGTTTGCCATTGTTGGCGGAAACGGCGCAGGAAAATCCACGACCCTGAAAGCGATCAGCAACATCTGTAAGCCTTATCGCGGAAAAGTTTTGATCCAGGGAAAACCTGTGAAGAAATATAAGTCCGGAGAACTTTTTGACCATTTACTGGCAATGCTTCCTCAGGATCCACAGAGCCTTTTTGTGAAAAAAACAGTTCGGGAAGATCTGGAAGAAATGCTTCGCGGAAAGGATGAAGAGAAGAAGAGCAGGATTGAAAAAGTAGCGGAAACCTGTCATATTTCCCATCTTCTGGAACATCATCCTTATGATCTTTCCGGAGGAGAGCAGCAGAGAGCGGCGCTGGCAAAAGTGCTCCTCACAGATCCGAAGATCCTTCTGCTGGATGAGCCTACCAAAGGAATTGATAATTTCTTCAAGCTGGAATTTGCAGAGATCCTGAAGGATCTGAAGAAACAGGGAGTGACGATCATCATGGTTTCTCATGATGTGGAATTCTGTGCAAAATACGCAGATCTGGTAAGTATGTTTTTTGATGGCAGCATCATCACCACAAATACACCAAATCGTTTCTTTTCACAGAACAGTTTCTATACAACGGCAGCAAACAGGATGAGCCGCCATATCTTTGAAAACGCTATTACAAATGAGGATGTGATCGAATTATGCAGACAGAATCTGTAAAATACTGGACTTTAAAAAGGATCCTGGGCTATGTACTGATCCTGATCCTGATGCCGGTGACTCTGATGGTGTCCTGGCATTTCGGAGATCGAAAATATTATCTGTGCAGCCTGATCCTGATCGTTTATTCTATAATCCCGTTTTTGCTCAGTTACGAAAAAAGGAAACCCCAGGCAAGAGAGCTGGTAACGATCGCCGTGATGTGTGCCATTGCAGTGGCTTCCAGAGCTGCGTTTATCATGCTTCCGCATTTTAAGCCCATGCTGGGAATCATTATGATCACAGGAATGGCTTTTGGCGCAGAAGCGGGATTTCTGACAGGAGCTCTTGGAGCTTTTGTGAGCAATTTTATCTTCGGACAGGGACCCTGGACTCCGTGGCAGATGTTTGCCTACGGGATCGGAGGACTTCTGGCAGGGCTTCTTGCAAGAAAAGGGATCATGACAGAGAAAAAGAGGATCCGCACGGCAGTGATCGGTTTTCTGATCATTCTGTGTATTGTGGGACCGCTTCTTGACACCTGCTCTGTTTTTACTATGGTAACAAACTTTACCCGGGCTTCTGTAGGCGCGATCTATATGTCAGGCCTTCCGGTAAATATTGTACATGGAGTTGCAACAGCACTGACACTTTTGATCCTGTGTAAACCGATGATGGAGAAGCTTGAGAGAATCCGGATCAAATACGGAATGATGGGTGAGGAAGATGAGATTTGACAGTTACCATCCGGTGATAAACCTGATCTACTTTGCGGCAGCAATCGTATGTACCATATGGTTTCATCATCCGGTATTCCTTGGGATATCTTATGTCTGCGCATTTGTATATTCCGTAAAACTCAATGGGAAAAGAGCGGTGATCTTCAATCTGTGTCTGATTCCGCTGATCTTTCTGTATGCGGCCTGGTATTCCTATTACAATCATTTCGGAGTGACAAATCTCCGTCAGAATTTTATCGGAAACCAGATTACCCTGGAATCTGTGGTATATGGAATTGTCCGCGGAACCACCGTGGCAGCAGTGATCATGTTTTTTTCCTGTGTGTTCGCTGTGGTGTCATCGGATAAAGTAGTATATCTTTTCGGAAGGATATCGCCCAGATTGTCGTTGTTTCTGTCCATACTTTTGCGGTGTGTCCCGAGAGTGAAGGAACGTGCCAGGAAGATTGAGATATCCAGAGAGGGTATTGGGAAAGGGGTACGGCAGGGAAATATCCTGGAGAGATTTTTGCACGGATTAAGCCTGATCTCCATTGTGATCACCTGGACGCTGGAGGATTTTGTGGAAAGTACGGTTTCCATGAAGAGCAGGGGTTATTCGCTCCGGGGAAGAACGGCTTTTTCCATTTATCGTTTTGATAACAGAGACAGAAGTTTTGTTGTGATGATCTTTCTCTGTCTGACTTTTGTGGCATCGGCCATTCTTCTGGACCAGACAGAGATCTATTATAATCCGGAGATCATTATGAATCCGGTTACTCCCATGTCTTTTGTATTTTATGTGGCTTACGCAGTGCTGCTGCTTTTGCCCATGGGATTGCAGATCGCAGGGGAGATCCGTTACAAGAGGAAGAAATAAAAAGTGTGAACATTATTGTGAAGGCTGAATTCACCGGAGGTCTTCACAAGATGTAATAAATGGCACAGGAATCTGTACCGAGAAAAAGAAAGAGAGGTAAAAAGATGCTTAGAAAAGAACTGCAGAAAAAAATGCAGGCAGTTGCAATGGCAGCTGTTGTGACACTTACCACCGTAGGTGCACCGGCTACTACCTTTGCCGGAGAACTTCCCGGAGAATTAACTGCCGAAGCCTTCTCTGATAATGGGGAGGCAGTGACAGAAGAGGTCACAGAGGATGATTTTTCGGACGGAGAAACCGCTGCGGGACAAAGCAGCGCAGGAGAAAACGAAGTAGTTGATGTTCCGGCTGCACAGGCTGAGGAGAGCAGCGAAGGAAGCACAGAGGACGAGCAGGCAAAAGCCCAGGCTTATCTGAAAGAAAACTTTATTGACGGAAGCAATAAGATCATAACCAGTGGCGGTACAGGCGTTACAAAAAGTGAGGATGGTCTTACTTACAATGTTGCCCTTACGATCCCGACCAGCGGATATGCTATCAGAAGTATGAGATTAAAATATGTGAATACTGTTTATAAAACAGGATGGTACATTGATAAGGATAATCCGTATGTTGGCTATAAAGCTCCGGCGACAAACGGTAGCAGAAGTATCACAAGACCTACCGCAGAGCAGGGTCCATATACCTTCACAGCAACCCTGAAACTTTTCGCCCTTGATACAGACACAACAGCGATCAACGACGGAACTGCAACAGCGCTTGCAACACAGGACTTCACCATCGTTCTGGCTCCGGAAAAGAAGAACTATACCGTAAATATCAAACCGGTAAACGCAAAAACAGGGGAAGCCATTGAAGGCGCAACCGTAGATATTCAGAAAGACTGGAGTTCCCTTACTCCGGCAGACGACGGAAGCTATACACTGGTAGAAGGTTCCGAGTATACACTGACAGTAACCGCAGACGGATACGATAAATATACACAGACGATCCTTCCATCTGCAAGCGGAGATATAGAAGTAAAGCTTTCTCCGATCGTATACAGAAATACAACTTTCGCAGTGACAGGAAATGACGGAGCAACCATCACAGACGCGGATATCACAGTAAAAGAAGGCTGGTATACAACTCTCAGACCGCAGGAAGACGGAAGCTACAAGCTCCAGGCAGGCAAAGAGTACAAATATACCATCACAAAAGACGGATATAAAGAAGCATCCGGAAGCTTCACCGTACCGGATGAGGCAGGCGATTATACCTTCCCTGTCACCCTTCAGTCCAATATCGATCCTGCAGATCAGGCAGCGGTAGACGCAGTAAAGAAAGCCTTTGACGCAGAATTCGGAACCTTACGTCCTATTTACGGAACCGATTCTAACATTGCGGACATGGTACTGGCAAAAGTCAAAAAGTACAATCTGGATGTAGATGTATCCAATGTAAAGGTTTCTCTTGCAACATCTGAGGATACGGATTATATCGGCACTGACGGAACCATTCATTATGTAAAGAGTGATCTGAACAGCATGGGTGTGTATTCCAAGAGCCTGGACTGCACCTTTAAGTTTACCTGCAACAACGCGTCTGCAGTATCTGAGAGCCGCAGAGTAACTGTCAGCTGGGATCAGGAATATTTCAGAGGCAAAATGCAGGCAGAGGCTGACCAGCTTACCTGGGACAGCATAAAAGGAAATAATGCGTCACAGGAGGAAGTAACTTCTGATCTGACACTTCCGGGCTGCATGGGTACCAGCATGCGTAATATATGGTCTACCGTAACATGGGAATCTTCTGATCCGGATGTGATCTCTATCCAGAATCCGTCCATCGATTCCCCGATCTATCCGAGAACCGGAAAGATCAACCCGAAAACAGAGGACACAGAGGTTACTCTGACAGCTACCTTTAGGGCAAACGATATACTCCTTAATGAGTATATTGAAAAAGCCGACAGCTTCGGAACCATTACAAAAACCTTCAAAGTAACGGTAAAGGGAAGCGGAAGCCAGGCACCGACTGAGGAAGAATTAAAGGCGATTCTGGATAAATATTATACAGCAGATCAGCTGAAGGATTTTACAACGCAGACACAGCTTGATACAGCGAACTGTACCGGTGACATCCAGCTTCCTCGTTACACAAGGATCAAAGATGAAAACGGTGAGTATGTATTCAATAATAAAGAGATCACAGTAACCTCCAGTGATGCGAACCTGATGAAGATCAACGGATACAGAGCAGCGGTGGATCTGTTTACGTATGATAAAGATACGACAGCAAATCTTATCGTTACCTTCACAAGAGAAGGCGTAACTGCCACAAAAGAGATCCCGATCACAGTTTCCGTAAAAGATATCAACGAAAAGCTGGACGCAGAAATTGCTATGATGGATTACGCAAAAGCCCATTATTTCGATGGTATCAAAGGTGACAATGCCGACGCGGACAGCATTACCACAAACCTTCACGCATTCCAGGAAATGTATCTGGACAACGAAGGAAAAGCTGTCTGGGTATACAATGCAGATGACAAAACGGGCGCAGGTATCATCACAGATGATTATTTTGATGACCCGTGGATCATGGAAGGACAGGGATACAATCACTTCAAATCTTCCAACAACGCAGTGATCCAGCATGAAAACCTTGTTGTAAACAGACCGGAGAGCAATACACAGATCACCATCAGTTCTCTTCTTTCCAGTGAGAAATATGGCCAGTTTGCAAAAGATCATCTGGATAACGCAAAACTTCAGAAACTTTATAAACAGGAAGCATCTGTTACAGTAACCGTAAAGGGAACAAAAGCAGAAGGCGAAGCTCTGAAAGCTAAGATCCAGGAAGCAAATACACTTCTTGAGAGCATCACAGAGGGAACAGAAGCAGGACAGTATCCGGAAGGAACAAAAGATGCCCTTTCCGAAGCAATCAAAGCTGCACAGGCAGTTTCCGATAACGCCGAGGCAACAGAAGCACAGCAGACAGAAGCAATCACAGCCCTTGCCAAGGCTATGAAAGACTGCCAGGATTCCAGGATTCCGCAGAGTGCTGATGTAACTGTCATCGCCGGTACCGAAGCAAACACAGCCGGAAAAACACAGGCCCTTACAGTAAAGGCTACAGACGCAGCACTTTACGGATATGTAAAACCGGAGAAAGTACAGGCAGAGGTAACTGTTCTTGACGCACTTGCAGATCTTCATGCAGCAATGTACGGAGATGCATTTAAGGCAGCACCGGAAGATTACCTGGTAGTAAATGAGAGTGGCTTGATCAGCAAAGCGTTTGGAGTTACTACTGCTAATGTAAGCTTCTTTGTAAACAACAAAATGCCGCTGGGTGACAGTGGATATGGAAGCATGTGTAATGAAGCCGTTCTGAACAGCGGAGATGTTTTAAACGTATTCTTCTATAATGACACAGCAGGATACAGTGACGAATATCTGTATTTTGACAGCATTGCATGCGACATCATGGCTAAGAAAGACTTTATCCTGAATGTAAAAGGATTTAAGGCAGCATGGGGTGAGGAGGCTTCTGCACAGAAGGATATCACCGTAGAACTCCGTGACAGCGAAGGTAAGACAGTAGCAACAGGAACCACCGATGAGAACGGAAATGTAACACTTAATGCACCGGCAGAAGGAACTTATACAGCAGCTATCGTAAAAACACCATATGAGTACTATATTCCGGTAGATGCCAAGGTTGTTGCCAAGGCACATGAGCATAGCTACACAACCTGGAAAAAAGTAAGCTCTGCAACCGTATTTGCTCCGGAGAAACAGGAAAGCACCTGTGATTTCTGTGGCGAGAAGACAACAAAAACTGTTGGCAAGAAACTTACACCAACCGTTAAACTTACAGCAACAAAACTGACACTGAAAACGAAACAGTCTGTAACCGTAAAGGCAACAGGACTTGCAAAGGGAGATTACGTCAAGAGCTGGACATCCTCCAAAAAGTCAGTTGCAACTGTAGACAAAAACGGTAAGATCACAGCAACCTCCAAAGAGGGAACCGCAGTGATCACAGTAACTCTTGCAAGTGAAAAAACCGCAAAAGTAACTGTAACCGTAAAAATGATCAGAACAACAAAGCTCACAAAAGTACCGAAGACACTGAGCCTTACAACCGGAAAGAAATATACCCTGAAACCGGTTGTAACACCATCCAATTCTCAGGAGAAAGTTACTTACAAGAGCAGCAACACCAAGATCGCTACTGTAAGCAGCACAGGTGTGATCACTGCGAAAAAAGTCGGAAAAGTAACGATCACCGTACAGTCCGGAAAGCAGAAAGCAACGGTAACATTAACTGTGAAAAAAGCGCCTGCATTAAAAGCAATCAAAAATGTTCCGACTAAGAAAACCATCACAAAGGGTAAAACATACACATTAAAACCACAGCTTTACCCGTCAGGAGCAATTGCAAAGATCACTTATACAACCAGCAATAAGAGCATTGCCACAGTAGATTCCAAAGGCAAGATCACAGCAAAGAAAAAAGGAACTGCAGTGATCACTGTAAAAGCCGGAAAATTTACTGCAAAATGCAAAGTTACTGTAAAATAGGAAATTGATAAGAAATTAAAGATCACAGAAATGTGAAACCAAAAAACAGGGTCTGTCAGAAATGACAGCCCTGTTTTTTGTTGTTTCTGTCAGAAAAAATCTGATCAGGCCGGATTGATGACGATCCGGTTCCGTCTGGCCAGAGCAATGGCGATATGACAGCCTTCCGCAATGGCACAGGCTTTATCGGCAAAGCTGATGATCCAGGCTTCTCTGTTGCGTGGAAGAGGTCCCAGAGGGAACATATGTGAGAGAATTGCGTCCAGTTCTCTGTCCGTCATATCAAAGTGAGTGGCACTGTTTTCTGCGGCAGCTTTCGGGTGATAGAACGCCTGATGCTCACCGGTCGGTGTCTCTGCTTTGAAATCGTAAGGACAGAAATCGTGGAGAAGTCCTGCCCTTGCGGCGGCTTTCTCGTCACATCCCAGCTTCCTGGCAATGAACCAGGAGAGGTAGGAAACATTGATACTGTGCATGAGCCGAGTGGTCCACTGGTGGTGGGTGTACAGGCTCAGCTTCAGGAATTCTCTGTTGCAGAGGATGTTTTTCACAAGCTCATGATATTCCTGTGAGACCTCGTCCGACACTGTGATATCCATCGGCAATCACCTTCTTTCTTCTGTTTATAATTTCATTATGACGCTTATAGCGAAAAATGCAATAAAATTTATAGTTTTTTTAGAAATTAGCCGGGACAAATTTTTTTAGACTTTGCTGTGGGGTGTCGATCAGAATGTGAATGCCAGTCGCATTGGATGTTTTGTCCGGAAGGGATGTATGGTATAGTTTAATCAAATCAAATCAAGTAAGTCCCCTGCTTAAATTGCGAAAAGCAATAAGCAGTGGGTGGGGACTTGCTTGTATCAGGAGGAGTGAAAGCTCCTCCTGATAAACTGCGGAGCAGTTATTTGGTGTAGAGCTACGTAGCGAAGCGGATTGCGAATATCCGCTTGACTCAGCGAAAAAAATATTGTCGAGAGACATTCTTAAAAGACTGAGGAGGGTGAATGGATATGAAACCTGAAAAACTGATCGAAGTACTTTCCGTTGCAGAGAGATTAAAAGATGCGGTGCGTCATTGCTACACATCCGGTGGAAGGCGGGAGAGTGTTGCGGAGCATTCCTGGAGAATTACACTGATGGCTTATTTTGTCAGCGATGAGTTTCCGGATGCGGATCTTCTGAAAATTATGAAAATGTGTCTGATCCATGACCTGGGGGAAGCTTTTACCGGGGATATCCCAGCTTTTGAAAAAACGGATAAAGATTCGGAAAAAGAAGCGGATGTACTGGGCGAGTGGGTAAAAACCCTTCCGGAGCCATTTGATAAAGAGATGGCAGAACTATATCAGGAAATGGAAGCACAGCAGACTCTGGAATCCAGGATTTACAAAGCTCTGGACAAGCTGGAAGCTCTGATCCAGCACAATGAATCCGATATTAAAACCTGGATCCCGCTGGAATATGATCTGCAGATGACTTACGGAGATGAGCAGGTGAAATTCTCAGATTATCTGACAGAGCTTCGTGATCAGGTACGCGAGGACAGTGTGCGGAAGATTGAATGCAACAGAAAAGAGGGAACCATATAATCTGGCTCCCTCTTTTAAAAATCTTTATTTTATGATTTTATGCGGATTTCTTATTTACCGAAGTATCTCTTAAGCAGACCGGCGAATGCTTTTCCGTGTCTTGCCTCGTCCTTAGCCATCTCATGTACTGTGTCATGGATTGCGTCAAGGTTAGCAGCTTTCGCACGTTTAGCAAGGTCAAATTTACCAGCTGTAGCGCCGTTCTCAGCCTCTACACGCATCTGAAGGTTCTTCTCTGTGCTGTCTGTTACAACTTCACCAAGGAGCTCTGCGAATTTAGCTGCATGCTCTGCTTCCTCGTAAGCTGCTTTCTCATAGTAGAGACCTACTTCCGGATATCCTTCTCTGTGAGCAACTCTTGCCATTGCAAGATACATACCAACCTCAGAGCACTCACCCTCGAAGTTTGCTCTTAAGTCTGCAAGAATGTCTTCGCTGACACCCTTAGCTACGCCTACAACATGCTCAGCTGCCCATGTGAGCTCGCCTTCCTGTTTCTGGAATTTGGAAGCTGGTGCTTTACATACTGGACAGGCTTCCGGTGCCTGCTCGCCTTCATAAACATAACCGCATACTGTACATACCCATTTAGCCATAGTAATGATCTCCTTTTCTTATTGAAATTTATTGTTTAGTTGTGTTTCTCTTTAATTAATAATAGTAATTATTACTGCTTTATAGTAACATGTGATCTTTATTTTGTCAAGACTGTTTTTCTTCTTTTTTAAGGCATTCCTTGCAGATTCCATAGAAGCTTGCATCTACGTCAAAAACCTTGCCATGGACAAATTCTGCGGCTGCCTGCTCCAGAATTCCATTGAGACTGTCTGACTGCATATCGATCACCCGGTTGCACTTCGTACACATGAAATGTGAGTGCGGTGCGACGCGTCCATCATAGCGGTCCGCGCTTCCGAAATTGGTCAGCTTCCGAATCTCGCCGATGTCACTGAGAAGAGAAAGATTACGGTAGACAGTTCCGAGACTGATATTCGGATAAATCTGCCGAAGATTCTCGTATACTGTATCTGCCGTTGGATGATCTGTTCTGGATCTCAGAAATTCCTTGATCGATTCTCTCTGACGGCTGTATTTAAGTGCTGCCATAATATTTCCTCCCTATCAGTAATAGTAATTATTACTGATATTATAATATACGACAGGACTTATTTTGTCAAGAGTTTTTGCGATAAAATTCTATACTAATTTTCTATTATATATTTGTGTATATTTGCTTTACATGGTCAGATGAAGTAAGGATATTTTTATTTGTCTGCTCTGATCGGAAATAAAAAAAGTATCTGTCAGACTGTTTTATCAGGTATATTTTGCCCATAATGATGGGATTTTATCAGTAAAAAATTCTTATTGAAAATTTTTAAAAAATAAGTTGACAGAGACTAACTTCAGTAGTATATTTACAATAGTTAGAGAAATCTAACTAAAGCGTAAAGGAGAATGCAAATGACTTGTGAAAAATTTGAATCTGTCATAGGTTATCATTGTTCCCCTGTTTTAATGGGAATGAAACCGGCGAATCTTGTTTCTTTTTCCAAAGAGAGGATGCCGGAGCTGCCGGAGATCATTTCGGATTATAAGGAGGGTCTTGAACGGGAGGGTATCCGTATGGAGATCATCTGTGGATGCAGGAAGCATTATCTACTTCTGGTGTACCGGCCGGATATGCTGCAGGAATATCTGGCGCAGGATGAGGCCAGGAATCTTTTGCTTCAGGATGGCTATAATATAGATGGTTCTCTGGATGAGATGATTGTCCGTTTGAAAGAGAGATTTTTTCATAAGACGGAGTTTCCTCATGAGATCGGGCTTTTTCTGGGGTATCCTATTGAGGATGTGAAGGGCTTCCGGAAGTTCGGGGGCAGTGGCTGCAAGATGTGTGGTTACTGGAAGGTTTATGATAACGTGGAGCAGGCTCGCAGGGTTTTTGACAGTTATGATAAGTGTCGGGAGTTTACGGCGGCGCAGATCCGTGCGGGGTATTCGATTTTGCAGGTTGTTGGTATGAAGCATCTCTGTACATCTCAGATGTGCGTATAATATAAAGTTTAAAACAGGAGGTTTTTGAGATGAGCAAGGTAGGAATTATTTACTGGTCTTCTACAGGTAACACAGAGGCTATGGCGCAGGCTGTTGAGGAAGGTGCCAAGGCTGCTGGTGCAGATGTTGAGATTATGGAAGTGGCTGATGCTGATGTGGATAAAGCGCTTTCTTTTGATGTTCTGGCTCTTGGTTGTCCGGCTATGGGGGATGAAGAGCTTGAGGATGGTGAGTTTGAGCCGTTTTTCTCTGAGCTTGAGGGTAAACTGTCTGGTAAGAAGGTTGCGCTGTTTGGTTCCTATGACTGGGGCGATGGTGAGTGGATGAGAACCTGGTGTGGCAGAGCTAAGGATGCTGGGGCTGAGCTTGTTGAGGATGAGGGGCTTATCTGCAATAATACTCCTGATGATGAGGGATTGGCTGCCTGCCGTGAGCTTGGTGGCAAGCTGGCTTAAGATGTGATTAATTGAATATAGAGCTGAGCATTGGATTTTGGGAGTCGCCTGGATTGTTTGTCTGGGCGGCTTTTTTCTTTGATAATAAGGTACGGACGCTGGCAAGGCGTGTGCTGTCCGGCGCCGGGGCTTCGTCGGGGGCTGACTTCTAAGCCGCTGAAAATCTGCTAAAACCGCTTCAAAAATTCTCGAACTCGCGTCTGAAGCCGCTCAGACAGCGAGAATTTTTGAAGCAACGCAGATTTCCACCGGCTAAGAATCAGCACCCCTCCTGCAGAGCCGTCGCCAGACAGCACACGCCTTGCCAGCTGGTGTTTCAAGACGGAGAGTATGAGGCGGCTGCTCGGGAGGTTGGATTAGGGTGTGAGGTTGAGTGGTTTCCCGGAGGTTGGATGAGCCGTCAGCGCTTCGCTGGACGGCTGGGAGGAAAGGCTGAGTTTCCTTGTGGTCTGACGGGAGGTGGTGGGGGCCGAGGCGCTTCGCTGTCGGCTTAGAGGTATTGGGCGCTTCGCTGTCGGCTTAGAGGTATTGGGCGCTTTGCTGTCGGCTTAGAGGTATTGGGCGCTTTGCTGTTGGCTTAGAGGTATTGGGTGTTTCGCTGTCGGCTTGATGGGCGTTGGGAGTTTGTTGCTTTGAGGAAATATAGAAGAAATGAATATTTAAACGTGGGGAACTTGGTTGCTTTTGATATTTAGCTGTCCTAAAATAGATGGGGATGAAATAGTTGTACAGGGAGGTGTGCCGGATGACGAGGGATGAGGCGGAGCAGTATTTGTATTATGCGATGACGATTGGGGAGCAGCTTCTTTGCTGTGGTGCTGAAGTTGGGCGTGTTGAGGATACGATCCGTCGTATCTGCCTGGCTTATGGTGCTTCTCGGGCGGATGTTTTTTCCATTACTTCCAGTATTGTGACGACGATTTATGGTGAGGATTTCGGGATTTGTACGCAGACGCGGCGGGTGCCGGGGATGGCGAATGATCTGGGGAGGCTGGATGATCTGAATCAGCTTTCCAGATTTATCTGTGAGTTTCGACCGAAGCCGGAGGAGATTCAGAGGCGGCTGGATGTGATCCGGAATAAAAAGGGATATTCTTTTCGGACGCAGATTTTGATCTATGCGGTGATCTCCGGGTCGTTTTCTGTTTTTTTTGGCGGGGATCTTAATGATATGATCGCTTCGGCGTTGATCGGTATTGCGTTGAAGTTGTTTGAGGCTTTTGTGAAAATGGGGGCGCTGAATTCGCTGCTTACGGTGCTTTTGTGTTGTGGAGCGGGTGGTGTCCTTTCCAATCTTACTGTGCTGATCGGGCTGGGGCATCATGCGGATCTGATCAGTATTGGTAATATTATGTTGCTGATTCCGGGTATTGCGTTTACTAATTCGCTGCGTGATATGTTTTCCGGGGATACGATCACGGGTTTGATCCGGTGTATGGAGTCGATTTTGCTGGCGCTGGTTGTGGGACTTGGTTTTACAGCGGCGAATCTGTTGTTCTGAGGGGGTTCAGGCAGAAATGTGATCATGGCGAAGAACGGTAACAGAGACAACGGTGTGTCCATGAATATGGAGGAAAAATATGAGAGAGATCATACAGCTGATTGTATCCTTTACAGGGTCGCTTGGTTTTGCGGCGTTGTTTAATATACATGGTAAAAAATTGTGGTTTGCGGCTCTGGGGGGCTGTTTGTCCTGGGCGGTTTATCTGGCGGTGGAGTTTGTGACTCCCAGTCCATATGTCTGTGGTTTCTGGTCAACGGTGGCGATTACTTTGTATGCGGAGTGTATGGCGAGGGTTCACAAGACGCCGGTTACGGTTTTTCTGGTTTCTGCTACGATTCCGTTGATTCCGGGGGCGGCATTGTATCGTACTATGAACTGGATGATGATGAAGGACTGGGCGAATTTTCAGAAGGACGGGATTTATACGATCCTTTTTGCGGCGAGCATGGCTGCAGGTATGACGTTGACGACCATTGCTTTTCGGATGGTTTGGCGGTGGATGTACAGGCAGAGACGGATGTGAGTGTATGAAACGCATGATAAGGTGGAATTTGGATGGCGATATCTATCTGATCTGGATGTAGATGTGGAATGATAGTTAATGACACATGGCAGGAATGAAAACTGCTGTGTGTTTTTTTTATGCCGAATGTGTAGTATGAATATTTGATTAACTTATAAGAGATTATTTGGGAATGTTCCAGGGATATGGAACTGGCTTCCGGACAGGATCAACTTACGTCGGAAGGGATTTACACTGTTGAAAAAATTAGACAAATTCTTGCAGAAACAATCAGCAGTAGTGCCAAATCTGCCGGAAATGCCTGGTTTGGCTTTGCTTTATTTGGGGATGTAGGGTAGAATTGTGATATAGAGTGTGAACGTAAGTTATGAAGTGTTTGCGTTCATATACATGTAGCAGAGCGGAATGTGAATGTCCGCTTTATTGGACAAAAGACAGGAGGATGGGGAATGAAATTGAAACAGGTTCTGGCAGTTATGCTGTCATCTGTGATGGTCTTGTCTGCGGCTCCGACAGAGGTTTTTGCTTTTGATGATCCGGGATTTCTGACGGACAGTTCCGGAGGGACAGCAGATGAAGGATCAGAACAACTGGAGAATGGAAATGCCAGTGTAGCTTCTTCTGAAGCAGATGGAATTTTTGACGAAGGTACGGCGCAGGAAGAGAATGCAGATGTAGCGGCAGATGGAAGTGCGGTGCAGGGAGATATCTCAGATGCAGCGTCTGATGGAAATGCAGAACAGAATGATATCGCAGATGAGATATCTCAGGATGAAGAACTTCAGCAGGATACGCAGGGAAGTGATTCTCTGGAAAAAGAGGAAACGGATGCAGTTGCGGTTGATATGTTTTCGGACGGGGAGAGTGCAGATCCTGCAGATACGCAGGCTGCGAAGAGTGTTAAGGCCAGTGGAGCTGTGGCTGATAATATCACATGGACTTTGTATGAAGACGGTGAACTGGCAATTTCGGGCACCGGTGATATGCCTTCTTATTATGGAGCATCTGTACCATGGAATAATTATAAGGGGCAGATAACCAGTCTGACAGTGGAAGCAGGTATTACAGGTATTGGAGATTATACTTTTTCCGGATGTGGTGCTCTTGAAAGCGCTATGATCGCAGATAGTGTTATAACGATCGGAACGCATGTATTTGAGGAATGTACAAGTCTGGAGAATGTAACATTATCGGAGAGCCTGGAAAGAATTCCCGAGTATATGTTTGAAAAATGCATCAGCCTTAAAAATATTGTTTTGCCTGAAAGTATTACAGTAATTGGACAGAATGCATTTGAAAACTGTACGAAACTGGAAAGCATTAAAATTCCGGATAAAGTTACAACAATGGAATGGGGTATTTTCTGGGGATGCAGTGGCCTTAAGAGTGTAACACTTCCGGAAGGATTGAAGAGTCTTGGAAACGGTGAGTTTCAGGAATGTGTAAATCTTACCGAAGTTGTATTGCCGGAAAATCTGGAAAGCATGGGAACGAATGTTTTTTCTGGATGTAAGAAACTTACGAAAGTTAATATTCCGAAAAATATTACAACGCTTCCGTCATATACATTTTACGACTGCAGCAGTCTGGAAAATATTGATATTCCGGAAGTAGTAACAACGATCGGGGATAATGCATTTTCCGGCTGTGAAAAAATAACAGAAATTGTGCTTCCGGAAAATATTACCAATATAGACCAGGATACATTTTGCGGATGCAGTAGTCTTCAGTCGATCAATATTCCGGATGGAGTAAGAAGTATTGGTGAAAATGCTTTTCGAAGCTGTTCTTCTCTGAAAACAATAAAAGTTCCAGATAAAGTGAAAAATCTTGGAAAATATGCGTTTTCATATTGTAGAAACTTAACGGATATAACGCTGCCATCAGGAATTACAGATATACCGGAGCATTTATTTGATGGATGTACAAATCTTTCGACAGTCACTTTGCCAGATGGAATAGAAAATATTGGAAATGACGCATTTGCGGATTGCGGCAGCCTTCAGTCCATAAGTATCCCGGGTAATGTAACAACTATAGGAGCTTATGCATTTGGAAATTGCGGTAGTCTCCAGTCTATAGAAATCCCAGGTAATGTAAAAACTGTTGGAAGAGAAGCTTTTCGAAGCTGTAAGGCAATGAAAACAGTAACAATCCAGGATGGAGTAGAAAGTCTTGAAAATATGACATTTTACGGGTGTTTAGTCCTGAAGGAAGTTACAATGCCGGACAGTATTAAAAATATTGGGGATCAGATATTTTCCGCATGTTCCAGCCTCAGAAACGTAAAATTATCCAAAAATATCACCAGTATTACAGAGAATATGTTTGAATACTGTTCTGTTCTTGGAGAAGTTACGATACCGGCGGGAGTAACCAGCATAGAGAAAGATGCCTTTTATTATACTGGAATTTCAATCCTGACGATTCCGGATACGGTAACAAGTATCAGCAAATATGCTTTTAATTCCAGCAGTAATCTTTCGGTTATCAGATTTACCGGCTCAAAAGAAGAATGGGATAAACTGGGATTAACGAGTAGCAATATCAATAATGCAACCGTTTATTATAATTACGATCCAAACCATGAACATTCTTATGAGCCACACATTATAGAAGCAAGTACATGTACAGAAAAAGGTCTCCAGAAAATGATCTGCAGTCTTTGCGGAGATTCCTACAATGAGGAGATTCCGGCTGCCGGGCATAAAGCAGTTATTGACGAGGCAGTAGCACCTACCTGTGAAGAAAGTGGAAAGACAGAGGGAAGTCACTGTTCTGTATGTAATGAAGTTTTGAAAGAACAGGAAGATGTTCCGCCTGCCGGACACACAGTGGTAAAAGACGAAGCGATAGAGGCGACCTGTGAAGAAAATGGAAAGACTGAAGGAAGTCATTGTTCCGTATGTGGAAAAATCCTTCAGGAACAGCTGGAACTTTTCCCGGCACTGGGACATGACTGGGAAGAGCTTGAAGTCACTCCTGCCACCTGTACAGAGAAAGGTGAGAAAAAATACGCCTGTACAAGATGCCAGAAAACAAAAACAGAAGAAATTCCGGCAACCGGCCACACGAAAGTCATTGATGAGGCAGTAGCACCAACTTGCGAAACACCGGGTAAAACAGAAGGAAGTCACTGTTCTGTATGTGGTGAGGTCTATCAGGAACAGAAAGAAATTCCGGCAACCGGCCACAGCTGGGACGAAGGAAAAATAACCAAATATCCTACGGCAACAGAAGTAGGAGAAAGGACATATACCTGTAAATCCTGCGGATCTACTAGAACAGAGGCAATTGACAAAGATAACAGTGTCCGTGCGTCAGGCTATAATGGCTCGATCAGCTGGATCCTGTATAAAGACGGGAAACTGGTATTTAAAGGCGATGGAGCAATATTGAATCGAAGTGATACGCTGGAGCCATGGAACAGTTATAAAAATTACATATTTGAAGTAAGTGTAGAAGATGGGATCACGGAGATAGGAGAATCTGCTTTTTCAGGATGGAATAATATTGAAAAAGTTGCGATTTCTGAAAATGTTACAGATATTGGATCATATGCATTTTATGACTGCACAAGTCTCGAGGATGTAAGTTTATCGGAAGGACTCGAAAGGATTTTAATTCGGGTATTTGAAAATTGCAGTAATCTTACGGAAATCGTATTTCCTGAAAGTGTTACAAAAATCGGTGGAGGAGTTTTCAGGGGCTGTAGTAAATTAAAAAAAGCAGAGCTTCCACAGGGAATCAGTGAAATCGGGGATAATACTTTCAACAGATGCCGGAACTTAAAGAGTGTGACACTTCCGGATAATGTAACATATATAGGAAATCAGGCGTTTTGTGGTTGTGAGAATCTCACTGAACTGACTTTGCCCAAGAATCTGAAAAAACTGGGCGAAAACACTTTCTGGGATTGCAAAAAAATCACTTCGATCACAATTCCGGAAGGTGTTACAACTCTTCCAGAATATCTGTTTAATACCTGCGAAAGTCTTAAAACTGTTACAATCCCTGAAACAGTAACAGAGATTGATCAGAGAGCATTTCAGAACTGCAGCAGCCTGACAGGTATTGAATTACCAAGCGGTATTATCAATATAAAGGAAGGGACATTTTTCAGCTGTGCGGCGTTAAAAGAAATTGTGATACCGGAAAATGTAAGAAATATTGGAGATAATGCGTTTAGCGGCTGTTATTCACTGGAAAAAGTAACATTTCCATCTGTGCTGAAAAATATTGGAAGTGGAGCATTTGCTTCCTGTGGCAGCTTAAAAAAAATTGCAGTTCCAGACAGAGTCGGCAGCATTGGAAGCAGTGCATTTTCCGGTTGTTTCAATCTTGAAACTGTGAAACTTTCAAAGAATCTAACGGAGATCAGTGATAGTACATTTGAGTATTGCTACAATATCAGAAGAATTGAAATACCGGAAAGCGTAACTGATATCAACCAGAAAGCGTTTTGTTCTTGCGAGAATTTGAGCATTATCACGATCCCGAATACGGTAACAGAAATTGCAAACACAGCTTTTTCAGAGCGCATTGGCCTTTCCGTGATTCGATACACTGGCTCAAAGGCAGAATGGGATAAATATGGTTTAACAGAAGATGATATTAACCATGCAACGGTGTACTATAATTATGATCCGAACCACGACCATTCTTATGAAGAAACGATCATACATCCGGCATCCTGCACAGAAACCGGCCTGAAAAAGATGATCTGCAGTCTTTGCGGAGAGTTTTATGAAGAAGAGATTCCGCTTCAGGAACATAATGTGGTGATTGATGAAGGTGTAGCAGCGACCTGTGAAACAGCAGGAAAAACCGAGGGAAGCCATTGCTCTGTCTGTGGTACTGTGCTCAAAGCCCAGGAAGAAATTCCGGCTACCGGACATACGATAGTTGAAGATGCATATGTAGCACCGACCTGCGAGACGCCGGGAAAAACCGAAGGAAGCCATTGTTCTGAATGTGGATTTGTTTTTCAGACGCAGCAGGAAATTCCTCCGACGGGACATAGCTGGACAGAAAAAGAAATTACAAAAGAAGCAACCTGTACCGAAGATGGCGAGCGTACACTGATCTGTATGAACTGTGGAAACACCATGACAGAAAGTATTTCCGCTTTAGGCCATGAGAAAGTAAAGGATGAAGCCATAGACCCGACCTGTGAAACACCTGGAAAGACCGAGGGAAGCCACTGCTCCAGATGCGATTTCGTATTCCAGGCACAGGAAGAGATCCCGGCTCGTGGACATGCCGAGGTAACAGATGAAAGAATAGAAGCGACCTGCGAAACAGCAGGAAAAACCGAAGGAACCCACTGCGAGATCTGTGGAAAGATCTTAAAAGAACAGGAAGAGATTCCGGCAACTGGTCACACAGAAGTAGAATTGGTAACCAGGGCAGCAACCTGTGAAGAACCAGGAAACGCAATAGTATATTGCAGCACCTGCCATAAGATCCTTACCGATCAGAAAGAAGTTTCGGCAACAGGCCATACCGAAGTCATTGATAAAGCCGTAGAGCCAACCTGTACCGAAAATGGAAAAACCGAGGGAAAACATTGTTCTGTCTGTGGAAAAATCCTCGAATTCCAGGACGTGGTTCCGGCAACCGGCCACGACTGGAAAGCAGAAGAATCCCATCGTGAGCCAACCTGTACAGAGGAAGGTGAACAGAGTTATACCTGTACAAAATGCCAGGGAACCAAAACAGAAAAAATCCCTGCCCTGGGTCATACAGAGGTGATCGATGAAGCTATAGCACCGACCTGTGAGGAAGCAGGAAAAACAGCAGGAATCCGTTGCTCTGTATGCAACGAAATTATAAAAGCGCAGGAAGAAGTTCCGGCAACCGGTCATAAAGAAGTAATCGACGAGGCCGTAGACCCGACTTGTGAGAAAACAGGAAAAACAGAGGGAAGCCACTGTAAGACCTGCGAGAAAGTTTTAAAGGCCCAGAAAGAGATTCCGGTACTGGGTCATAAAGAAGCTGAGATCATAACAAAAGAAGCGACCTGCGAAGAGGCAGGAAACATTCTTGTATATTGCAGCACCTGCGAGAAAGTTTTAAATTATCACAAAAAGATTCCGGCAACCGGCCACAGAAAAGTAGCCGATGCAGAGATCGCACCAACCTGTGAATCCATGGGATGGACAGGCGGAAGCTACTGTTCTGTATGCCAGAAAGTCCTGGAACCACGAAAGGGAATTCCACGTCTTGCTCATACAGAAGTAGAAGTAGTAACCAAAGCAGCGACCTGTGAGGAACCGGGAAATGCCCTGGTATACTGCAGCAGCTGTAAGAGAATCCTGACGGATGAAAAAGAAATTCCGGCAACCGGCCATACGATCGTGGACGATAAAGCAGAAGATGCAACCTGTGAGAAACCAGGAAAAACTTCAGGAAGCCATTGTTCTGTCTGCGGTAAAGTGTTTGAATCTCAGGAAGAGATTGAGGCATCTCCGCATACAGAAGTCGAAGTAGTAACAAAAGCCGCAACCTGTACAGAGCCAGGAAATGCGATGGTATTTTGCAGCACCTGTCATAAGATCCTGACCGATAAGAAAGAAATTCCGGCGACAGGCCATGATCCGATAACGGTCGATCCTGTAGTACCAACCTGTACCGAAGATGGAAAAACTGAGGGAATCCATTGCTCCGTCTGCGGTGAAGTATTAGAAGAGCAGAAAATAATCCCGGCAACCGGTCATAACTGGGAAGCAGGAGAAATTGTCAAAGAAGCAACCTGTACCGAAGAAGGTGAGCAGAGCTACACCTGTACAAACTGCAAAGAAACAAAAACAGAAAAACTTCCGATGATCGAGCATCAGGAAGTAACCGATGAGGCAGTAGCAGCAACCTGTGAAGAATCAGGAAAAACCGAAGGAAGCCATTGTGCAGTCTGCGGTAAAGTACTGAGAGTTCAGAAAGAAACGCCATCTCTTGGACATAAAGAAGTCATTGATAAGGCCATAGAAGCCACCTGTGAAACAGCAGGAAAAACTGAGGGAAGTCATTGTAAGATCTGCGATAAGATCCTGAAAGTCCAGAAGGAAATTCCGGCACAGGGACACAAAGAAGCGGAAATGGTAACAAAAGCAGCGACCTGTCAGGAACCGGGAAATGCCCTGGTATACTGCAGCACCTGCCACAAAATTCTGAACAGCCATAAAGAGCTTCCGGTAACATATCATAAAGCAGTGATCGATAAAGCCGTAGCTCCAACCTGCGAAGAATCCGGAAAGACCGAAGGCAGCCATTGCCAGACCTGCGGCAAAGTACTGAAAGAACAGGAAAAAATTGCGCCAACCGGACACACAGAAGAAGTAACCGATGAGGCAACAGCCGCCACCTGTGAAACACCAGGAAAAACGGAAGGAAGTCATTGTTCCGTCTGCGGCAAAATACTGAAAGAGCAGAAAGAAATTCCGGCTCTTGGCCATACAGAAACCATTGATCCGGCAGTAGCAGCGACCTGCGAGGAGTCAGGAAAAACGGCAGGAAGTCATTGTTTTATCTGCGGTAAAATACTGAAGGAACAGAAAGAAGTTCCGGCAACCGGTCATAAAGAAGCGGTTACAGATAAGGCAGTAGAGCCAACCTGTGAAACACCAGGAAAAACGGAAGGAAGCCATTGTACAGCCTGCGGAAAAACTCTGAAAGAGCAGCAGGAGATTCCGGCATTGGGTCATACAGAAACAATGCTTGTGATAAAAGCAGCTACCTGTGAAAAAGAAGGAATGGAAATTCCGTACTGCAGTGTCTGCAAAAAGATCCTTGGCGAGCAGAAAGAAATTCCTGCAATTGGCCACAGCTTTACAGCATGGACTACAAAAACAGCAGCAACAGTATTCAAACCGGAAGTTCAGACACGTATCTGCGATACCTGTCAGAAAACAGAGACCAGAGATTATGGAAAGAAATTAACACCATATATGAAAACTTCCGTAACTTCACTTCTCTTAAAGACAAAACAGAAAACGACAGTGCTGAAAGTTTCCGGCCTGAAAAGCGGTGACTCCATCGTTTCCTGGAAATCCAGTAATACAAAGGTTGTCACAGTATCCGGAAAAACGAATGGAACCAGCACAGTTACAGCCGGTGCATTGAAGGGAACTGCAACGATCACGATCACATTAAAGAGTGGTCTTAAGAAAACAGTGAAAGTTACTGTTCAGCCGACAACTGTAAAAACAACAAAAATCTCCGGAATCCCGGCAGGAGTAACTTTAAAGAAAGGCCAGAGCAGGGTATTACAGCCAGTTCTCGCTCCGGTAACAAGCCAGGAAAAAGTAACTTATACATCCAGCAAAACATCCGTAGCAGTTGTAGCTTCCAACGGCAAGATCACCGCAAAAGCAAAAGGAACTGCAGTGATCACCGTGAAATCCGGAACCAAAACTGTGAAATGTAAAGTAACCGTAAATTAATATTTCCCCGTTTACAAACCACTGGAAATGTGTTACGATTTTCCCATATGGAAAACTCGTGGAAGAAGAGAGTACATGTGTACACCACACTACAGGGAAATCCCCGGAGGACTTTTTTGAACGCATATTATGAAGCGATTGCGTTTATGGATATGTAGCAGAGTGAAATGTGAAGATTCATTTTGTGCAAGAGTTCCGAGACTGAGAGGGATGTGCAGGCGCAGATGGAAGATGGCTTCAGAGAGGCATTGCTGACCCGGTTTGAATGCGATAAGCGGAATGCGAATGTCCCGTTTAATGGACACCGGCAGGCAGTGACAGGACCGCCTGTTATAGCGGAAGGGTATAGAGTTTGCTGTACCTGATGAGGTTTTTGCCGCGAGGCAGGAACGAACAGAAGTGGTAACACGGGTAATAACTCGTCTTCTCATATCGCAAGTGGTATGAGAAGACGTTTTTTTATGTCACAGGAAATTACATTGTAATCTTCCAATGGCATCGACAGGATTTTTCCTGTTTTGGCTGAATATACTTTCAGTCAGTTATGAGTAAGCATACAATTATTTTTTATATTATGGAGGAAAGAAAAATGGAAAAGCAGAGATATTATATCAGCACTGCCATTGCGTACACATCCGGTAAACCGCATATCGGAAATACTTATGAGGTTGTTCTTGCAGATGCCATCGCACGTTTTAAGAGACAGCAGGGATATGACGTATATTTTCAGACAGGAACAGATGAGCATGGCCAGAAGATCGAGCTGAAGGCAGAAGAAGCAGGCGTTACACCGAAGGAATTCGTAGATAACGTGTCCGGTGAGATCAAACGGATCTGGGATCTGATGAACACTTCTTATGATAAATTTATCCGTACAACAGATAAAGATCATGAGGAGCAGGTGAAAAAGATCTTCAAAAAAATGTATGCAAAGGGAGATATCTACAAAGGTCATTATGAGGGAATGTACTGTACCCCATGCGAGTCTTTCTTCACAGAGTCTCAGCTTGTAGACGGTAAATGCCCGGACTGCGGACGTCCATGCGTACCGGCTAAAGAAGAGGCATATTTCTTCAAAATGAGCAAATATGCAGATAAACTTATTGACTATATCAACACACATCCGGATTTCATCCAGCCGGAGTCCCGTAAAAACGAGATGATGAACAACTTCCTTCTTCCGGGACTTCAGGATCTCTGTGTATCCAGAACATCCTTTAAATGGGGAATTCCGGTAGATTTTGATCCGAAGCACGTTGTATATGTATGGCTGGATGCCCTGACAAACTATATCACAGGTATCGGCTATGACTGTGACGGAAACAGCAGTGAGAAATTCAACAAATACTGGCCTGCAGATCTTCACCTTATCGGTAAAGATATCATCCGTTTCCATACTATTTACTGGCCGATCTTCCTGATGTCTCTGGATCTTCCGCTTCCGAAACAGGTATTCGGACATCCGTGGCTTCTTCAGGGCGATGGAAAAATGAGTAAATCCAAAGGAAATGTAATTTACGCAGATGAGCTTGTTGAGTTCTTCGGTGTAGATGCTGTCCGTTATTTCGTACTCCACGAGATGCCGTTTGAGAATGATGGTGTCATCACATGGGATCTGATGGTTGAGAGACTGAATTCCGATCTTGCAAATACACTTGGAAACCTTGTAAATCGTACAATCTCCATGTCCAATAAATATTTCAACGGAATCGTTGAGAACAAGAACGTTACTGAGCCGGTTGATGAGGATCTTAAGAATTTCATCCTTCAGGTTCCGAAGAACGTTTCCGCAAAAATGGACAAACTTCGTGTTGCAGATGCCATTACAGAGGTATTCTCCCTGTTCAAACGTTGCAACAAATATATCGATGAGACAATGCCGTGGGCACTTGCAAAGGATGAGACAAAACAGGATCGTCTTGCAACGGTTCTCTACAACCTGGTTGAGGGAATCTGCATCGGCGCATCTCTTCTGAAATCTTTTATGCCGCGTACAACAGAGCGCATTCTTGTACAGCTCAACGCAAACGAGAGAACTCTTGAGGATATGGAGCAGTTTGGTCTTTATCCGTCAGGAAACCGTGTAACTGACAAACCGGAGATCCTTTTTGCAAGACTTGACCTGAAAGAGGTTCTTGAGAAAGTTGAGAAACTTCATCCGAAGAAAGAAGAGAAAAAGGAAGAAGTAAAAGAGGAGAAAGAGGAAGCCAAAGATGTGATCGACATCGAGGCAAAACCGGAGATCACTTTTGATGATTTTGAAAAACTTCAGTTCCAGGTTGGTGAGATCATTGCCTGCGAGGAAGTTAAGAAATCCAGAAAACTTCTCTGCTCCCAGGTTAAGATCGGAAGCCAGGTTCGTCAGATCGTATCCGGAATCAAGGCTCACTATTCCGCAGAGGAAATGGTTGGCAAAAAAGTTATGGTTGTTACAAACCTGAAACCTGCCAAACTTGCAGGAATCCTCAGCGAGGGTATGATCCTCTGTGCAGAGGATGCAGATGGAAATCTTTCCCTGATGGTACCGGAGAAAGAGATGCCTGCAGGCGCTGAGATCTGTTAAATATGAAACTGAATCATTTTGATGAAAATGGCAATGCTGTCATGGTGGATGTGTCCAATAAACCGGACACTCACCGTACAGCAACAGCCACCGGTTCCATTCATGTAAGCCCGGAGATCATGGCCGCGGTAAAAAACGGCAGTGTGAAAAAAGGGGATGTGCTTGGAGTGGCCCGTGTGGCAGGGATCATGGGGGTGAAGCGTACTTCTGAGCTGATTCCCATGTGCCATCCTCTTCCCATCCAGAAGTGCTCGGTGGATTTTGAGACGGATGAGGATAAGGGTGTGATCCGAGTATTCTGTACAGTAAAAACAGAGGGAAAAACCGGCGTGGAGATGGAAGCGCTGACGGGTGTTCAGGTAACGCTTCTGACAATTTACGATATGTGTAAAGCTATCGATAAGCGTATGGTTATGTCGGATATCCATCTGGAAGAAAAAACAGGAGGCAAAAGCGGAGATTTCCGTTTTGAGGAAAAATAATGATAGACAGGTGCGGAAGAAATATTGATTATCTCAGGATTTCCGTAACTGACAGATGTAATTTGCGGTGTATTTATTGTATGCCGGAGGAGGGAGTGCAGCACGTAGAGCGCTCCCTCATTTTGCAGGAAGAGGAAATTCTGAGGATCTGCCGGGTGATGGCAGAGCTGGGAATCCGGAAGATCAAGCTTACCGTCGGGGAGCCGCTGGTGCGGCCGCGGATGCCCCTGCTGGTGGAAAAACTGAAAAACATGCCGGGGATCGAGAAGGTGACTCTGACTACAAATGGTGTGCTGCTGAAAGAGCAGATGAGGGATTTTGCCCAGGCGGGACTGGACGGACTGAACATTAGTCTGGATACTATGGACAAGGCCTGCAGCAGACGGATCACCAGAAGGGATGAGCTTGGACGGACACTGGAAGGAATCCGGGAAGCACAGGGGTATCCGGAGATTTCTCTGAAGATCAACTGTGTGCCGCTGGGAATTCCGGAGCAGGATCTTTGCCAGATCGCTTTGATTGCCCGGGACCATAAGGTGCATGTACGTTTTATTGAGATGATGCCCATTGGCATGGGAAAAGATTTCCGGGGAGTATCAGAAGAGGAACTGCTGGAGATCCTTGGGAAAAAACTTCCGCCTTTTTCAATCTATGAGGGGGAGCCGCTGGGAAACGGTCCCTGTCACTATTATGATGTGGAGGGTTTTTCCGGAAAGATCGGATTTATCAGCGCGGTAAGCCATAAATTCTGCGGGGAGTGTAACCGGATCCGGCTGACTTCCCAGGGATTTCTGAAAACCTGTCTGCAGTATGCGGCGGGGCGGGATCTTCGGGCGGTGATCCGAAATGGTGGTTCGGATGAGGAGATGAAAAAGGTGATTCTGGAAGCTCTTGCGGAGAAACCGGACGGGCATGTTTTTGGCGGCAGCCTGGAGAAACAGAAGGAAGATAAGACGGAGAAGCTTTGTATGGCGCAGATCGGAGGTTGAAGGATGAAGAGAGTTGCTGTGATCACTGCAAGTGATAAGGGGTACAAAGGTGAGCGGGAGGATCTTAGTGGTCCTGCTGTGAAGGAGATCGTGGAGGCGGCCGGGTATCAGGTCGTTTCTATGGATATTTTGCCGGATGACCGTGAGATGCTGGGTGCCAGAATGGCTGAGATTGCGGATCTGGGGCTTGCGGAGCTGATCCTGACTACGGGCGGCACCGGTTTTTCTCAGAGGGATGTGACACCGGAGGCTACGGAGGATGTGATAGAGAGGCGTGTTCCGGGGATTCCGGAGGCGATGCGGGCGTTTAGTCTGACGATCACGAAGCGGGCGATGCTGAGCCGGGCTACGGCTGGGATCCGGAAGGGAACGCTGATCGTTAATCTGCCAGGGAGCCCTAAGGCTGTCAGGGAGTGCCTGGAGGTTATTATTGAGGCGTTGGGGCATGGGATTGAGATTTTGACCGGCGATGCTGGAGAATGCGGACGGTAGTGTGTGGTGTATACTTAGACTAACGAACGGACGCCCAACGGAGGCAGGGCCAGTACGGTGACACGCTGCGCGGCCTGTTCGGCTGCGTCGCTGATTTGCTGCCATTCGCGCCAACTCGCCTGCGGCTCAAACAGGGCGCTCGGTGGCAGCAGCTATACTCGCCTCTCGACGGCCGCTCCGCTAACGTCACCGTACTGGCCCTGTCTCCGTTGGGCTGGCTGTTGGATGTGGTAGGTTTTATGATTAAAATTCATCTCCAGCGATTCATAATTCCTGAGGCTTGAGAGTTACATGTGGTAGGTTTTGGAAATCAATATTGCTGGTGTGATATAGGAATAAATTTGGTAATGATGTGTGATTAATAGGAGTTTGCTATGGGAAAAGTACTTGCGGTTTGTATCAGTGAGAAGAAGGGGACTCAGAAGAGAAATGTGGGGTCTGCGGTTTTTGTGGAGGACTGGGGACTTGAGGGGGATGCTCATGCCGGGAAGTGGCACCGGCAGGTGAGTCTTCTTTCCAGTGAAAAGATCAATGCGTTCCGTGCAAAGGGTGCAGAGGTTGAGGATGGTGCTTTTGGTGAGAATCTGGTTGTGGAGGGGATTGATTTTGCGAAGCTTCCGGTTGGTACCAGATTTCGCTGTGGCGAAGTTGTGCTGGAGCTGACTCAGATCGGAAAAGAGTGCCACAATGGCTGTGCCATTTTCCAGAAGATGGGTGAGTGCATCATGCCACGGGAAGGTGTGTTTACAAGAGTGCTGAAAGGTGGAAAAGTTTCTGTCGGTGACGAGATGTCTGTGGATAAGGCTATGATTTTTGATACCCATGCCCATTATGACGATGAGGCTTTTGACGAGGATCGGTTTGAGATGCTTGAGAGTATGCAGGAGAATGGGATCGGGCATATTGTGGATGTGTGTGCTTCTGTGGGACACTTTGACAGAGTTTATGATCTGGTGGAGAAATATCCTTTCGTTTATGGTGCAGTAGGCGTGCATCCGGATGATGCGGATAAGGTGGATGTAGCTGTTCTGGATGAGATCCGTAGATATTGCGACATGGAAAAAACTGTGGCAGTGGGTGAGATCGGCTTGGATTATTACTGGCATAAGGAAAAAGAGGAGCATCTTCTTCAGCAGAAGGTTTTCCGCCAGCAGATGGACATTGCCCGCGAGAAAAAGCTTCCGTTTATGATTCATAGCCGCGATGCCGCGGAGGATACGTTGAATATTGTGAAAGAATATATGAAGGACGGAATGTATGGTGGAATTATTCATTGTTTTTCATATAGTAAAGAAATTGCAAGAGAGTATCTGAACATGGGACTTTATCTGGGAATCGGCGGAGTAATCACATTTAAAAATTCCCGGAAGCTGAAAGAAGTGGTGGAGTATGCACCACTGAACCAGATTCTGCTGGAAACCGACTGCCCGTATATGGCCCCTGTCCCAAACCGTGGGAAACGAAACAGCTCGCTGTATCTGCCGGAGGTTGTGAAGACGATCGCGGAGTTGAAAGGTGTCAGCTGCGAGGAGGTTGTGGCTGTGACGGAGAGTAATGCGTTGCGGGTGTTTGGGTTGGTTTGAGAGTACTATGCTATTTGACGCCTTGTATTTTATTTCTACGATTGTTATAATCAAATTATCAAAAAGAAGTGGAAGAAGGTGCCTATATGCAGAAAAGAATAAGGAATATATTGAAAGAATTCGAACAATGTATGAGAAATGTGTTCAAAGAAGATTTTTGCAAAATTCTTGTATATGGTTCCTACGCCAGAGGAGACTACAACGAAAACTCAGATGTTGATGTTATGATACTTGTCAATACTCCGTTGGAAAAAATTAATTCTTATTATGATCAGGTTTCAGACTGTGCTTTTGATTTTATGATGAAATATGGAGTAGATATTTCTCCGGTTATAAAAAATGTAGAACATTTTAATTATTGGAAAGATGATCTGCCGTATTATCATAATGTATTAAAGGAAGGGGTGGCTGTTTAGTGGATAATGAAAAACGACAGGCCCTTTCAGAGTATGAGGCGGCTTGTTTTATTAAGAATGAAATAGAGAAATATTTGAAGGAAAATAAAGACTTAAAAATGTAGGAATTGAAAATACACAAAGAGACTTCTCAAAAGATAAAAGATATTTTATAATTAGTAAAATAAATGTGAATTTATTACTTTTCAAGGTTTGAATATCATACGATAAGCGCAGATGAGGCGCTTCATTTTTAAATTTGAGGTTTGAGAATGATGTAAAAACGTATGGTATTCAAACGAGATATTTACAGATACAAGTGGAAAATACGTTTGAGAATGATGTAAAAATGTATGGTATTCAAACAAACATCCGAGGATTTGATGCATCCGATGTGTTTGAGAATGATGTAAAAACGTAAGGTATTTAAACAGAAATTTCATCAGCCGCTGTGCTTGCAGAGTTTGAGAACGATGTAAAACATATAATATAAAAAGGTAAGATGAGGATGAAGAATAAAAAAAATATCTGGAAGCATTTTGTAAGTATAGGACTTGTTATTGCACTTGCTCTTGTTTGCAATATTACAGAATATACAATAGCATTTGCCGAACCGACAACAGCTAAGGTTTCTTATAAAATTGAGAAAAAGCAACAAATTAAACGCTGCAAGAAATTGACGGCACAATATTTTTATGAATTACCCCAGATAAAAGGAAACAGTTCTGCAATAAAAAAAATAAACAAATCCTTAGCAGCGGATTATAAAGCATCTCTACAATACAGAAACAATTTATTTGAGTATTATGAGCTTTTAAAAAAATCATCTTATAAAAAAATTTATTACATTAATAAATGCAATGTAACGTATAATCAGAATGGTTATATAAGCTTTAGGTTTGTTTCCAAATGGTATGCAGGGGGAGTTGGAGAAAATAGGGAGTATGGCTTAACATATCGTCTTAAAGACGGAAAGAAGTTGGCAGTTCAAGATGTTGCATCTGGGAAGAAAAGTAATGTAAAGAAAAATATAGCAACCGCATATTCGAAAAAATTTTCCGGTCAGGGGTATTCTTATGTTATGAAAATGAAGTATTCAGATTTTCAGTTTTATATTAAACCTGGAAAAAAAGTCTTTGTATGTTTTGGCCCATATGGAGCATTAGGAGCACACGGAAAAGTTGTGGTTGAAATAAAGGGTAGATTGTGAGAGTATACTATATATCTGCTTTTTTTCGCTGTCCGGCCTGTTGAGTTCTTAACAGGCCGGACGTTTTTTTACATCAATTTTCCTTTTCCTGTGTTTTCTCGGCAATCATCTTATGCCCGGAATAAATAGACATAATCATGCAGATCAAAGAAGCGCATGCAAAATACCTGTGTGCGGTTTTCATGCTTTTGCAGCCGGTGTAAAAGGCTGCGATCATGGTGATAAGGGCGCCCAGTGACCAGTATTTGTGAGATTTCATTTTGGTATCTTCCGTAAGATTTATTTTTTTACAGGTTTTTCAACACTTCAACAAGGCGGGAATTGTCCTCCGGCATCATGATGCAGAACCGTACAAATTCTCCATCCAGGCACTGGAAGGAGGAACAGTCACGGATTATCAGGCCCTGGCGGATGCAGGCTTCAAAAACATCATAAGAGGTAAGGCCTGGTTTCAGGATCTTAAGAAGAATGAAGTTTGCATAGGCGGGATAGACCTTATAAGTTGGAACGGACTTCAGTTCTTTGATCATTCTTGTGCGCTCAGAAAGGATCAGTTCACGGGTCTGGCGGATATAGTCTTCATCCTGGAGCATGATCTCGCCGGCAAAGGCGCCCATGCTGTTAAGAGACCATGGAGTTTGTTTCTCCCGCATTTTGGAAAGGAAATCCATGTTTCCGGTGATGCCGTAACCCAGACGCATTCCCGGGGCTGCGAAAAATTTCGATACGCCTCGAAGAACCATAAGGTTGGTGAATTCCCGGGTCAGAGGAACGGCAGTGATGGCATTGATATCCGGAGCAAACTCAACATAAGTTTCATCGATCATTACGAAGATATTTTTTTCCGCGCAGAAACTGATCAGCTGGCGGAGATCCTTCTGTGAGATGGCAGAGGAGGTGGGATTGTTAGGGTTGCAGAGAATGAGAAAATCGTATCCCTGTTCCAGCTTTTTGCAAAGATCGGGAATGTCCGGCTCGAAATCTTTGCTTTCCTGAAGGTGGTAATATTCCTGGGTGCTTCCGGAAAAAGAAAGCTCTCTGGAGTATTCGGAATAGGTAGGTCCCAGGATCAGGGTGTGCTTTGGAGCTTTTTCCTGAATGAGGAGGGAGATCAGCTCGCTGGAGCCGTTTCCGGGAAGAATAAAATCTGCCGGAATATTGCAATATTCGGAAATAGTATTGCGAAGGGTCGTGTATTCTCTGTCCGGATAGGAGGAAAAAATGTCAACATGTGCGGCAATGGCGGCACTGGCTTTGGGCGAGAGCCCCAGTGGATTAACATTGGCGCCGAATTTGACAATGTATTCTTTTTTTAATCCGTAATAGCTGCAGATCTTTTCTATATCACTTCCGTGAAAAACGGGTTTCGTGTCCATTTTTGTCACCTCGTATTTTTATTTTTTCTACAAAAAATTTATATCCAGTATACATCAGAATCCATGGCATTTCCAGAAATTATAGCATAGAGACGGAAAGTTTTTTCGCTGGCGTGTTTTGTGTACGGATTTTACAGCAGATATGGAAATGCGGATGGCTGTCTGATAAAATAGAGCTATAAGCAGGAAGCAAGTGCAGACTGCAGACATCTGCCTGTAGCGATGCAATAATTTGTTGGAGAGCTATAATCTGGGACGGAAATAAGAAAAAGAGGATAAGATATCATGAAAACAGAAGATAAAAAGATTGCAGTGATCGGAATCGGCGGTGTTGGTGGCTATGTTGCGGGAATGTTGGCGAAGGCCTATCCTCATGTGACAATGGTGGCCCGTGGAGCCAGAGGGGAGAGCATCCGTGAGAACGGACTGGTGCTGCACAGTGATTATAAGGGAGAGATCGTTGCGAAGCCGGAGCGTGTAGTTCCAGTCCGGGAAATGGGACAGCAGGATTATATTTTTATCTGTGTAAAAAATTACTCTCTGGAGGATGTATGTGAAAATATCCGGGATATGGTCACAGATGATACGGTGATCATTCCGGTGATGAACGGGGTGGATCCGGGGGAAAAGATCCGCAGCCTGATCGGAAGGGGAACGGTTGTGGATTCTCTGATCTATACGGTAGCTTTTGCAAACGCGGATTTTTCCATTTCCCAGCAGGATACTTTTACCTGGCTGTGCATCGGGATCAAAAACGCAGATCAGGGGCAGCAGGAGAAAGTGGCCCAGGTAGCCGAGATCCTGAAGGGCGCAGATATTGATTATAAGGATGACGGGGATATTGAGGTGGAGATCTGGAGAAAGTATATCCTGAACTGTGCGTTTAACGTGATGACGGCTTTTTATGATAATACCATCGGGGAGCTTCGCAGGGATCCGGTGAAGGCGCAGCAGTACGAAACTCTTGTGTGGGAGGCTGCCAGTGTAGGCCGTGCAAAGGGTGTGGCACTGACAGATGAACACATACAGGAGGTGATTCACAAGTTCCGTCATGTTCATGCAGATAACGCCACCAGTTCCCTTCAGAGAGATTTTCAGATCTGCAAAAAGCAGACGGAGCTGGAAACTTTCAGTGGTTATATCGTGCAGGAGGCGAAACGTCTGGGTGTTTCCATTCCTCTTTCTGAAGAGATGTATCAGGGGCTGAAGGCTAAGGCTGAGAAATTCTGATAAAAAGACGGGAGCTGCTTTTCCACGACAAACGCATGAGTAAATAAATTGTGAACACACCCCTTTTCTAGTAAAATA